>Ga0265301_10002266_pt1 | contig 22734 bp, 7 predicted proteins | sample AusTroGonzalo_MG_2_FD_193488 | JGI IMG/M metagenome (GOLD analysis project Ga0265301, IMG submission 193488) | Bovine rumen microbial communities from tropical cattle in Woodstock, Queensland, Australia - Gonzalo_04 | ecosystem: Host-associated > Mammals > Digestive system > Stomach > Rumen ... | reverse complement strand
CGTACCCGTACCGTCACTGGTATGACCGCCTGAAAGCGTCGGGTTATGACCCGTACCCCAGCATACGCCGCGGCTGGTCACTGCCGCACCTCCGTCAGAGGTCACCGTACTGCTCACCGTGGCTGACGCAGGTGTCACACCACTCACTGTGGAGGCGGTAGTAATGGCGGGAGTCGTAACAGTGGTACTGTAATTTCCGTCATATACGCAACGTACACTCAAAGCATCTGATTTGGAAAATGGAGCCACCTGCGGGGCATCGCAGTTATAGACCAACTGGGTCGCATCCATATCCGAGCCGATGAGGGTGCCTCCATCCACGGACCAGAAGCCCGTGCGAGCCAACAAATACTCATAGCGTTCGTTGGCCGCAGTATACTGTCCGGCGGGAAGTGCCGTAAAGCCAGTACTATTCGTGTTATACTCCGGATGCAGCCACAGCTGCACGCTGCGCAGGCTCTCGGCATTGAGGGCCCGCAATGCTGACATCTCCGCCTCCGTAGGGATATGCCACCCTTGGGGACAAGCCCCCCGCACATAGCCATCCGCATCCGCCAACGGGGACACGGCACTGTTCTCCGGCACATTCACGGCCGAATACCAAGTGTAAAGCCGCCCATACGTGTTGAGGTTGCTCTCCTGGTCGTTCAGGCTACCGTAGTGGTAGATGGAAGCGTTCGGAATAAAGGTGCCGCCTACATAGTGTGTAACCCGGAGGTTCTCCTGCATCCAACAGAAGCCCGCCATTTCAACGGTTGTATAGATGTTGCCGTCATAGTCGCTCACCGTCCCGCCACACTGGAATGCCGGCGGATTAGTTGGATTGTTCTGCGCAAGCACCGTTCCTGCGCAATATAGCACCATGGCCATAAGTAGTAGAGATTTCTTCATATTTTGACAATTTAATTTTTACAAACACAATCTACAAAACAGGATAATTGAATGTACGTTTTACCACTTTCTGTTTCAAATCTTATCCCAATTTTCACATTAAGCAAAAAGACAACCTGCAAAAATATAAAAGTATCAAATATACAACGTTGTGATTTAGTGGCAATTATCACCTCGTTCTGTCGCAAATTTCACCACAATAACCAACACAAAAAAAAGGGCGTGGCCACGTGGCCACGCCCTTGAATTATGAATGATGAGTTCTGAATTAGTTAGTCGCGGAGGCAGCGGACGGAGAAGCCATTAGACACAGAACCATTACTTCGACTGACCCCCACTTCACTGTTATATAGATAGCGGTATCTCGCAGTGGAAGAGGTATTCAACGTAGTGCTCCAAAAGTATGCGTTGTAGCCATCCATATAGCTAAAGCTATTGGAGAACATGGTTCCAGGCAAGGCACTAAAGCCTGAGCTGTTGCGCTCTTCGTTGTTGTAGTCGCCGGGTGCGCCAATGGTAGTAACAGCATACCAATCATTACCTGCAGCAAGTCTGCCTGCATGAGTGCCACGATAACCCGTTGTTGACTCATAACTAGTTTGCCAGTTCGAGACACTCACTGTAGCCTCCATAATGTTCCACTCCGCATCAGAGGGCACATGCCAGCCTTTAGGACAAATACCCTGTCGATTACCTGTATAGATTTTGTACACCGCATTGCTACTGCTGGTGTTTATGTTCAGTTCCCCATACGATGTATTGAACGTATCCACAGCAGCATTCCAGTTGTAAAGCAATCCGTACTTTTTCGCCGAGTATGTCGCCTCATCGTTGAAATACCACCGCGCCATCTTCCCCGAATAAGTATAAGATATATTCGTGCCTGAGGAAAACTGTTTGTTCACAATGTAGGTACCCGTGCTAGGCGAATGTGAACAGCGCATATTCTCCGCCAACCAGCACTGGTTGCCAATCTGCACCACCGGATACACGTTACCGTCATAATCGGTCACGAAGTTGATTTGATCACTATCGTTCACAGATTCTAAACCATAATTTGCCCCATTATAGCCAGTGCCCAGATAGTTATTACCCGTCTGAGCGGGGTGGGTAGAAGGAACAGCACAAGGGGTAAGCGAATTGTTCGCCGCCAAGGTAGTAAACATCATCTCACCACCGTAATAGGTAGTTCCATTGCACGTGATCCAAGCTCTATAAGTGTAGTTCGTATTGGCAATCAAATCTGAAATATTCTGAGTTATTTCATTGTCCGACCCCACACCTATTAAAGTTGTGTAATTGTTACTATCAGAGACCTTATATTCAAATCCCTTAGCAGAAAGCACCTCATTGTTGGAGCAAGAATAAGTACCTTTCATTGTAGCTGATGTCCCCATTACGTTTATCGCGGTACCAGTAGTGACTGTAGGAATTGTCGCATCACGGAGACAACGGACCGAACAGCCATTGGGTTTAGCGTTGTTATTAATACGTCTGACACCTGTGTTATTGTAGTACATAGAACGATTGTACGCAGTACTACTGTTGTTCTGTGTAGCTGTCCAGAAAAAAGTGCCACTTCCCACATTGCTGAAATTACTATAACACGCACCAGCAGCAAGAACTCCTAAGCCCGAACTATTGCGCTCAATATAAGTAAGATTTCCAGGAAAAGCATTCGTTGTGTTCTGTGTGATATTATTGGTGTTCCATTCGCTCGTCACGAATTTGCCTGCATATATGCCACGATAATCTGTTGATGTTTCATAACTAGTTTGCCAGTCTTGACCTCCAACAGTAGCCTCCAACGTATTCCACTCTGCATCACTCGGCACATGCCATCCTTTAGGACAAATGCCCTGACGATTACCAGTAAAATAAACATTTGTTGTGTAACTAGTATTGATGCTCAATTCTCCATAGTTCTTATTGAATGTATCTACAACTGCATTCCAATTGTAGAGCAGACCGTAATGTTTGGGAGCATTATTAAGACTGTCATTGCCTTGCCATCTAGCCATCTTGCCCGAATAAGTGTAAGCAATAGTCGTCCCAGAAGTAAACTGGTTGTTCACTATGTACGTCCCCGTACTCGGCGAGTGCGTACAGCGCAGGTTCTCTGCTAACCAGCACTGACTGCCAATCTGAACCACTGGATACTCATTGCCATCATAGTCCGTCACAGAATTTATCTTACCTTCTCTCACAGTCTCCAAACCGTGATTAGCACCGTTGTGACCGTTATGTTTAAAATTATCGTCAATTTGCGCAGGTTGAGCATCAGGTATAGTACAAGGCTTAACAGAAAACACCTTGGTCATAAATGATTCCTCTGTACCGTAATCCCGCATATCACCATAGGCTACAAATGCCCGATAGGTGTAAAGTGTATTGGGTGACAGCCCTGTGAGTTCGTAACTCATGGTTTCGTCCGTGACGTTTACAACCGTGTAAGTTGAGGAATTGAACGCCTTCCACTCGAAACCCTGCTCTTCAACCGTCACATAATCTGGTTTAGTAACAGTTCCATTAAGAGTGGCCGAACTGTCCGTAATGGCTGTAGCAGCGGAGGTAGAAACAATCACCGGTGAGTACTCATCACGAAGGCAACGGACTGAAATGCCAATGTAGCTACTGCTGGTAGAACGACTAACACCAGCGTAATCGTATTTCAGGTAGCGAGTATATATGTAACTGCCACTCTGTGTAGAACTCCAAAAATACGCATAATTGCCAACATCACCAAATCCACTGCTAAAATAGCCACCAGGCAAGGCACCGAAGCCCGAATTATTGCGTTGGCCATTACTGTAATTGCCCGGTACCCCTTGGGTGGTACTGGTAAGCCAATCATCACCCATAGCGAGCTTGCCAGCATGGGATCCACGAAAGCCTGTCTTGGTTCCATAACTATTCTGCCAAGAAGACCCACTCACCGACTGTTCCATCTTATTCCACTCTTTATCACTCGGCACATGCCATCCCTTCGGACAGATGCCCTGTCGGTACACTGTGAAGGTTTTGCTCACTGAATTGTTACTGTTGGTATTAACACTCAATTCCCCATAAGTTGTATTAAAAGTGTCCACCGCAGCATTCCAATTGTACAGCAAGCCGTATCGTTTAGATGCATAAGCAAGACTGTCATTGTTGTACCAACGAGCCATCTTTCCAGTGGAAGTATAGGCCGTTGACGTACCTGAAGCAAACTGGTTATCAACTATATACGTACCCGTACTCGGCGAGTGTGTACAGCGCATGTTTTCAGGAAGCCAACACTGGCTACCGATCTGCACCACTGGATACACATTACCATCATAGTCCGTCACAAAAATAATTTGACCATTCTCGTTCAACGTTTCCATGCCGTAATTAGCTCCGTTGTAACCATTGCCTTGGTAAGAACTGCCAGTTTGAGCGGGATGGGTAGCTGGTGCTGTACATGGCTTAAGTGTCAAAAACTCTTTCTCATTCCCATAAAAAATATTTCCATTATGTGTCACGAATGCCCGGTAAGTGTATTTCGTGTTAGCAGTTAAACCCGTAAGTGCATAATTCATGGTATCGCCAGTGGCATTCACAACCGTGTATGATGAAGCAGAGGACACCTTCCATTCGAATCCTTGTGCATCAATCGTCACATGGTCTGGATTGGAAACTGTACCATTTAGCGTGGCTGAAAATCCAGTAATATCAGTAGCGGAAAAAGTGGTAAGGGTTGGATCTACCGCCACACTTCCGCTGGTATCAGCATCTCGAATACAACGGACTGAACAACCAGAACTCTTTTGATAGCTGCCACCATTCAGATTTGAGGAATTATAATTCAATTGATTGACATAGGCAAGATAGATGTAACTGCTGCTTTCTTGGGTTGCAGACCAGAAGCGAGCAATGTTACCTTTATCTGCGAAGCCACTACCGCAAATACCAACAGGCAATGCATCAAAGCCCGTGATATTATTTGTTGATTTGTTATAACCGACATCACAAGGATAGTCACTATTCGTATATACCGTCCACTCTTCAATGGAAGCCAGAGCTTTGGCGATACTGGAAGCATTGGTATTACATAGGTATCCATTATTTCTCAAATAATCGGTCATCGTATTCCAGTCTGAATTGCTCGGAACATGCCAACCCAACGGGCAGATTCCCTGTCGGTTACCCGAAAAGCTCACAGCCACCCTATCGTCGATGTTGGTACTGATGCTCAACTCTCCACAGGAAGTATTATAAATATCCACTGCAGCATTCCAGTTATAAAGCAAACCATATCGTTCTGGAGCGTATGTGGAGCTACTATTGTTGTACCAACGTGCCATCTTGCCAGAGAAAGTGTAGGCCAAGCTCGAACCTGAAATATATTGATTGTTTACAATATTTGCGCCCGTATTCGGAGAGTGTGCGCACCGCATATTCTCAGCCATCCAACATTGGCTGCCAATCTGAACAACTGGGTATTCGTTACCATCGTAGTCAGTAATAGAGTAGATTTTGTTATTCACCACAGACTCCAAGCCGTAGTTTGCACCGCCGAAACCGTTACCCTTGTAGGCAATTCCAGTCTGAGCGGGGTGAGCGGTAGTGACCGAACAAGGAAAGACTGTGTTGACTGTGGGTGTAATGCCACCTGATGTTGTGAACTTTCTCTCAACGCCATATACAGTGTTGCCATTGTAGATTGCGAAAGCACGATAGGTGTACTCTGTACCTGCTGACAGATTCGTAAGATTGGATGTGAAGCTATTGCCAGTATCTATAACACTAACTTGTATATATGAGGTGTCATCGAAAGCCCTATATTCAAAGCCCTTGGCCACAATCGTAACGTAAGCGGGATTGGTGACTGTACCATTCATTGTGGCAGAGGTCTCAGTTAAAGACTCTGCATAACCAGTAATTACAGCGGGAATCTGAGCAGTATTACTAGGATCATTAATATCACGAATGCAACGGACTGAATTGCCTGAACTCTTTTGGTAGCCACCTCCGTCCAAACTAGCAGAATTATAACTCAGATTATAGATGTACGCAAGGTTGATATAGCTGCCGCTTTCCTGAGTAGCTGACCAAAAACGCGCGACATTACCGTAATCTCCAAAACTACTACTACAAGTACCCGCAGGCAGGCCCTTGAAACCCGTAATGTTGTTTGTGGACGGATTGTATCCAACAAAGCAGGGATAGCTGCTGTCAGTGTATTCCGTCCAATTCTCCTTGGATGCCAACACTTTTGCAATACTGGAACTATTGCTATTACATAAATATCCGTTATTCCTCAAAAAGTCGATCATCGTATTCCATTCTGAATAGCTCGGAACATGCCAACCCAACGGACAGATCCCCTGACGATTACCCGAGAAGGTCACATTCACTCTATTGCTAGTGACAGTGTTAATACTCAACTCTCCGTAGGAAGCATTGTATGTATCCACCGCAGCGTTCCAATTGTAAAGTAGACCGTAATGCAATGGGGCAAAGGTAAGGCTGTCGTTGTTGTACCAACGAGCCATCTTGCCTGTGAAGGTGTAGGTCATTATCGTACCATAGGGATTTTGGTTATTTACAACGTAGGTACCCGTGCTAGGAGAGTGCGTACATCGCATATTTTCAGCCATCCAACATTGGCTGCCAATCTGCACCACCGGATACTCGTTACCGTCATAGTCGGTCACCGAATTGATCTTATTACCCACAACCGTCTCAAAACCATAGTTAGCACCGTTGAAGCCGCTACCTTGATAGGCAGTTCCGTTCTGTGCAGGGTGAGAGTAAATGATGGTACATGGTTCAACCTCTAACGTTGTAAACGTTATCTCATCTCCATAATAAGTGTTACCGCCGTATGTAATGAATGCTCTATAGGTATAGCTCGTATTAGCCGTCAGGCCGGTGAGATTGTAAGTGAAATCATAGTTATTATCTACAACCTCACCAACCACCTGAGTATAAGTACCGTTGACAGTTGCTTTCCATTCAAACCCCATTTCCGTAATGGTCTCGCTGCTAGGATTAGTACTTGTGGCATTAAGCATAGCAGAGGCCTGAGTTATGATGGTGGCAGGAGTGGTGGTCACCGTAGGTGTTTGAGTGATGGTGCTATACTGATCGCACACACAACGGACTGAACGACCAACCTTCTTATCGCCAGTAGCATGATTCACAACTGATTTATTGTAGCTCAAATAGAAATAGTAAGAATTAGCTCCAGAATAGAATGTTGATGACCAAAAGCCGCCAATATCGCCAGCAGTAGCAGCCGCATAGCCATTGGATGTACCATAGCAGCTTGCCGCAGGAATTGCATTAAACCCTGTGGCATTATTGTTCCCAATAGTATTACCCACATCACAATATGTGGTAGAGTTGTTCCAATAATTTTTGGAAGCTAACGCTTTAGCAATATTAGCTCTGTTATCATCGCATAAATACGTACTTTGACAAGACACATAGTTCACCAACACCGTCCATTCCGCATCACTTGGGATATGCCATCCCGTCGGACAGACCCCCTGTACCCCTGAAGGAACAGCATTAGAAGAAGATCCACCTCCCATAGCTGCTGGCCAATTGTAATAATAGCCACGTGACACAAATGGAATTGAAGTATATACCAAATATTCATAATAGTATGGTGTAACTGAACTATTACTGTGATTACCAGGAGGAACATTGTTGCCATTCGCATACTTTTTGCTACGCAGATTTTGAGCCATCCAGCACTGCATGCCAATCTGCACCGTATTATAGACATTCCCTTCATAATCTGTCACAGTAGACGCAACAGGACAAGGTTGTCCGTCAACAGGGGTCTTCAAAGTTGTGAATGTCAACTCATTACCATAGTAAGTGTTACCACCGTATGTAATGAATGCTCTATAGGTGTAGCCTGTATTAGCCGTCAGATCTGTGAGATTAGTTGTAAGGCTACTACCGGTAATAACACCCGCCACCTGTGTATATGTACCGTTGACTGTTTTTTTCCACTCGAAACCATTGGCTGTGATAGCAACGCTGTCAACGTTGATAATTGTAGCGTTTAACGTGGCGGTAACCTGCGTAATAACAGTAGCAGGAAGAGTGGTAATTGTGGGTGCTATCTGATTTGACAACGTTTTAAAAATCAATTCGTCACCATATATTGTATCGTCCGCAGTAGTCACATACGCACGATAAGTGTAATTCGTATTAACAGTCAATCCCGTAAGATTGTAACTTAACGTCGAATTCGTCACATTCACCGTTGTGTACGAGCCGCCAACAGTCTTTTTCCACTGGAATCCTTTGGCCGTAATTGTCACATTGTTAGAGTTAGAGATGATACCGTTCAGAGTAGCGACCGTACCGGTAATATTAGTAGGATCAGAAGTAGTGACAACAGGAAGAGATGTTGCCGTCGTGAATTGAACAACAGAGCTATAACTCGTCCCCGCCCCATTCGTCGCGTAGGCACGCACATAGTAAGTCGTGTACGGAGCAAGTCCCGTTAAATCAACGGTATAGCTACCTGTACCGCTGCCCGAAGCATGTGTGGTGTAATTGTTGAAATACGGATTTGTGCTAATATGGATTCCGCGTGCCGTTACCGACGATCCGCCATCCGAAGTCACATTGCAAATAACAGAGGCCGTTGTGGTCGTCACATTTTCAACCCCACCAGAAATGACCACCGTCGGCGCCACCGCACAGTTGACTACCACCAGATGCAAAGTATCCACTTGCAGGCAGCCGTAGTTGTCCGTGTGACTGTAGGTGTAGTTGCCAGCCTCGGAATATGACGTGCCATGCCATGCGTAGGGCAACTCGTTCGGACAAACATTCATCGTCACACTTCCATGATGCGGCACGTGTACCACCACCGTCTTGTAATTCATGCCGGGACAATGGTAACCATCGTATCCCTTCACGTAGTAGGTACCGCTCGCGTTTACATTGAGCGTTTCGCCAGTGCCGATGATGTCTGAGGAAATGGTGCCTTTTCTCCACTCGTAAGTACTGGCACCACTGGCCGTCAACGTCGTATTATCGCCAGCGCAGATGTCGGTTTCACCCGTAATGGAAACCGTCACCCCCCAGCAAGGCGTTGTAAAACAAACCACCGTACCGTATGAGATTCCCTCACTGTTCGTGGCGTAGGAACGCACACAGTAGGTCGTGTTCGGTGAAAGACCCGTCAAGGTCTCGGAGAAACTGCCCGAAAATCCGCCAGCTCCAGGCACATGGGTAGTGTGGGTGCCCGTAATGTCCGGATCAGTGCCGGTGCCCCAGCAGAAGCCGTAGCTCGTGACAGGCGCGCCACCGTCATCCGTTACATTACCCGTGACCACCGCCGTGGTACTGCTCACATCATCGTCATCCACATCCACTGTCACCGTCGGCACCACTGCGCAGCTCGTCACCGTCACCGTCTTGCTGGACATGCCCGGACAACGATAGCCGTCGTAGCCCGTCGCGTGGTAGGTGCCGGACGTGCTCACCACGAGCGACTGGCTTTCTCCAATAACGGTGGTGGAGGTTCCTTCTCGCCACTCGTACGAGCTGGCTCCGTTGGCCGTCAACGTTGTGGTCCCGCCTTCACAGACATTCGTTTCACCGCTGATGGTGACCGTCACCGCCCAACACGGCGTGGTGAACGTGATCTCACCACCATAGCATGTCCCCACACTGTTCGTCGCGTATGGGCGCACGTAGTAAGTGGTGTTCGGCGTCAGGTCTGTCAGCGTACAACTGAAACTGCCCGTGCCGGCACCGTTCTCCGTGTGGCTGCCCGACAGCGTCGGGCCACTTACAATGCCCCAACACACGCCGCGCACCGTCACCGCTGCACCCCCGTCGGAGGTGACATTGCAGGAGATCGTCGCCGATGTGGGGGTGACACCACCCCCATCCACACTGGCCGTCACGGTCGGTATATAGGATTCCGTGGTGACCGCCACCACACTCCCGTAACTCGTCCCCATTTCATTCGTCGCATACGGACGTATATAATACGTAGTGCCAGGCAAAAGCCCCGTGAACGTGCAATGGTAGACATTATGGTTGCATGGCGCATGACAGAAAGCATACGAATGCTCGGGAGTCACCGTCACCGTCTGCACACTGCATCCAAAGTCCGGACAGGTGCAAATCTGGAATCCCTGAGTGGTCACCGTCTCGCACCAGCCATTGAACACAATGTTGGCATACGCTGTGATAGAAGTGCCGCTCACACAGGTCGAAGGGACACTGTCCATCGTCACCAAAGGAGGATAATAAAGAATCTCTCCCGCATACGTAAGGCGGGGGAAACTGACGATTTCACCGGACTCTCCCACGAACTCAAACTCGCTACCAGAACCGCCCAACTCACCCGAAGGGGTGACGATGGTGTCTGTCTGCGCGTTGAGACGCGGCAGAGACAACAGCCAAATCGCTATAACTGAATATAGTATCCTTTTCATAGCAAGAAATTTTAGATACGCGATCTGGCTTAGTACCAATACACGATGGTTACCCTATCATTGGCTTTCAATACATAATTCCGGTTCGAGGCTGCATCATACACCACCTGCTGGGCATTGTTGGCGTTGAGTTCCAGCACACCGTTGTGGTTGCCGCCCACCATCACACCGTTGACATAACATCTGACCACGCAGTCGGTTTTGGCCGCATGTTGTAAATTGAAAACAGTCTGTCCGGCCGTCGCCGTGAACTGTTCCTGCGTCATCCGCATGTTCAGCGAAGCAACCATATCCACCAACAAGGTGATCGTCTGCTGAAGCGCCGCAATCGAATCGCGAGTCAGATAGCCCGCATCATTCTGGAACGCGCTCACATTCGTCGGAACAGAAGGTATCGTCGGCTTGTTCAGAATGTAAGCCCTTGAGTCTTGGTTGGTCTCCATCCAGTTGGACTGCACCTGGTTGATGCTGCCGCCCGTGTTGTCGGCAAACAGCGCATAAGGCACCGCCGTCACCGGCATGACGTTGGTAATCACCTCGCCCGAAGGCAGCGTGATCACCGTCTTGATGCTCGCATCGTTCCAATTCACCCCAACCATGCTTCCCGTGGCGTTGGTCGCCTCGCCAACAATCAACGAAAGGAGACCGTTCTGATTCGTCACCGCCGTCTGGGTTTCACTATATTGCACCGCGCCATTGGCATCCAAAATACTCAACACCACCGTCACCGAGGCGTCATACACCAGTTCGTTGGCGCTGTTACGCACCACTGCCTGATAGCTCAACTTTTGAGCGAAAAGTCCTCCTATTGCGAAGAACATACAAATAACAAAGGTAAAAATCTTTTTCATATTATCATTTTTTTTATTAACTTCTAACTCCTAATTCCTAACTCCTAACTACTCGCTGTCCTTCACGCAACGTACGCTTAGCGCGTCAGCCCGGTTCATCGGACCGACAATCGGGGCGTCACAATAATACGGAAGCTGGAAAGCGGTGGCCTCGTCATTCTCGGAAGAGCCCTCCATGGTCCAAAAGCCAGTCCATGTCAGCAATCCCTCAAAGCGGTTATGGTCAGCGTTGTAACTACCCGCCGGCAGAGCGGAAAACGCCGTCGTGTTGGTATTGTTATTCGGGGAAATCCAATGCGTTTCGCTGCGGAGCATGTCGGAAGACAACGCATTCAACGCATTGACCTCCTCCACCGTCGGCACGTGCCATCCCCACGGGCAAAGTCCCTGTACGTAACCGTTGTCACCGGGGACAGGAGCTGAATGGCATCCTCCCGGCAGGTTCATGGCCGCACACCAAGTATACAGGCGGCCGTAAGTGTCGAGGATATCGCCTCCGTCCGGACACAGATTGCATTGGTAAACCATCCCGTTCACGCCCGTGCCGTCAGGATAGTGCTCGGAACGAAGGTTGTCCTGCGTCCAGCAGTAACCTGCCACCGAAATGGTTCGATAGCTATGGAGGTCGGCGTCATACACCAAATCGCCACAAGTGAACGGACCAAGCACCACAAGTCTCAACAGCTTCAACAAGTCGTAGTTGTACATCGCACCGTGCACCACATATTGCTGATTCTGGTGCATCCCGGGCTCCGTGGTGGCCGGATAGTAGAATCCGTTCTGGTCGTACTCCTCACCCTCGTGTATGATAGCGTTGTACTGCACCCGCACCAGCTGCGACTGGGCAATTCCCTCAGAGACCTGATAGCCGTGACCGTTGCTCTGTCCCACAAACGGCTGTCCCACAACAGAGTAGGTATTATCCTGCGTGATGGCGCAAGCTACAAAACCCGACATGGTTTGGGGTTGGGCGCTCAACGACTTCACCGCCGCAATGCAGACGAGCAACAAAACAATTACGTAAAGTTTCTTCATATTTATACTAATTTATTTCAAATTTTATCCCAATTTTTACATTTAGCAAAAAAAGACGACCTGCAAAAATATAAAAGTATCAAACATACAACGTTATGATTTAGTGGCAATTATCACCTCATTCTGTCGCAAATTTCACCACAATAAATCCTGCAAAAAGGGCGCGACCGCACCGGCCACGCCCTTGAATTATGAATGATGAATGATGAATTATGAATTAGTTAGTCGCGGAGGCAGCGGACGGAGAAACCGTTTTTCTTGTAGTAGCCTGTACTCGAGTAAAAATAGGGAGTATCATGATACAATAGACGAGAACAAGCCGATTCCTCGTCACTCTCCGTGCAAGACCAAAACATAGACATCGTACTGAAATTCAACGGGCTGCTATAATGAGTACCATTGCTATTTATGCCAAACCACGTAGATCCTGCTGGGTAGGCGGAAAATCCCGTCATATCGTTGTCTTCCGGAAGAAAACCGATATCACACAACGTATCAGATGCACTCCAACCATATTTGCTGGCCACAGACTTACCAACCGCATACTCATCAACTCCAGCACAAAGATATTGTTCATCATCGACGAATAATCTCAAAACACCCCATTCCGCATGGCTGGGCACATGCCAACCTGTGGGACATACGCCCTGCACTCCACTCGGAATCGTATTGCGAGAAACATCATTACGCATCACCGCTTTCCAGTTGTAATGCAAACCGTAAACGGCATCCGTGCTGGAACTGCCATTGGGATAATAATAGTAGGGAATCACCGTTGAAGTGTCATTACCAAGTGCTATAGGCGTACCATCCGCATAATGCTTCACACGCAGATTCTCTTTCATCCAACATTGATCGCCGATCTGTATGGTATTGTAGGTGTTGTTATCCACATCCGTCACGGTGGCACCGTTCTGGCAGGCACCAAACGTGGTGGTGAAGGTCATCACCTCACCATAGATTGTGGTGTCCCCATTGGACGCGAAAGCACGATATTCATAGCTCGTGATAGGCGTCAATCCAGAAAGCGTCATGCTCACCACACCATTGAAATCACCCGACACGGATATCTCTTCGTAACCTTCTGCCGATGAAGCTTTCCATTCGAAGCCCACTACGAGATCCTGACTTTCAGTGTTGGTAACACGGCATCTCAACACCGTGGAATCCGGCGAGAGATAGGATGCGGGCAGGGTGGTCACACTGGGCAAGAGCGCCGCACCGTCGCCACCGCCGTCACGCAGACAGCGGACGGAATAACTACCACTTCCCGTGTAATATAGAGCAGATGAATAGCTTTCTCGAAGAGAGAAATAATAATAACTAGAAGAGGAAGTCCTAGTAGTAGTCCAGAACCAAGCTTCGCGATTTTCGTGCACCGGAAGCGCACTGAAACCGGTTGCATTGTTAGCATAGATATCATTGGATACCGCACAATTATTGGTACTCGGATTCCAGTCATCCGTAGAGGATGCCAAAGATTTAGCAATGTAGTCCGAATTTCCTGAGCACAAATACTGGCTTTGGCTGCTCACATAGTCTGTCAACTGGTTCCATTCCGCTTGGCTAGGCACATGCCAACCTGTCGGGCAGACACCCTGCACTCCAGAAGGATTCGTATTGCTGGCCATTGCCCCGTGCAGCATGGCACTGCTCGAATAGAGATAGCCATACCACTGCACATTGGTGGTGTCACTGTTTGTACCGTACGGATAAGAGCGTCCGCTAATTGTCGTACCATCGGAATAGTGTCTAGCACGCATATTCTCCACCATCCAGCACTGGCTGCCAATCAGCACGGTGTGGTACTCATTGTTGTCGTAGTCCTTAACGATGGAAACATTCGGACAAGCGGCAGGGGTGGTAAACGTCATCTCCTCGCCATACACGGTGGTATCCACAGTGCTGGCGAAAGCACGGTAAACGTAAGTCGTTTGAGGAGAGAGTCCGTTCAAGGTATAGGAGAAAACATTGTTGGCGTCTTCATCAGCAAGAACGGTCGTATAACTGTCCTCACCGGAGACTTTCCACTCGAACCCCATAGCGGTAAGACTATCCTCGGGATTGGAGACAAATCCAGCCATAGTAACAGACGTAGGAGTGATGCTTTGGATACCTTTTGTTTTCACTTCCGGAACAACCATCTGGGCAGTGCCGCCGCCACTACGCAAGCAACGGACAGAAAACAACATAGATCTATTGGTATAGTCACGCTCTACTGTCGCGGAATGATAGTCCAGAATACGATACCAAGCATAATCACCGTTATACAGCGTAGAGCTCCAGAAACAGGCATATTGACCGAACCACGTATCTTCATCATACCAGTCGCCACTATGGTAACCTGCAGGCATCGCAGAGAACCCTGTGGTATTATTGGAATCCGGAGTGTCGCCCACCGTACAAACGCCCGTATTCGTATTCCATCCCGAAACAGAAGCCAAGGCCTTGGCAATGCTCAGGTGATTGCCGTCACAAGCATACCTGCCTTGGGAAGACACATAATCCGTCAGCTCCGTCCATTCAGCATCACTTGGCACGTGCCAGCCTATAGGACAGATACCCTGTAAGCTGGAAGGAGTAGAACTGCTGTAGTATGTCAACTTCATGGCAGCTGACCAACTGTAAAGGTAGCCATAATCGGCAACATTTGCCTGATTGGAACCGGGATAGCCATAGTTCTCGGACACCACCGTACCATCCGCATATCGTCTGGTTTTCAAATTCTCTTTCATCCAACATTGGTTACCAATCTGGACCGTGTTGTACACATTGCCGTCCACATCCGTCACAGTGGCAACGTTCGGACAAGGCTCGTTATCATTCTCATGGAGATAATAGGTATACTGCTCAGAATAAGCGGTACCGGCAGTGTTGGTCGCGTATGAGCGGATGTAATAGGTGACTCCGTTGACCAAGCCCGTAAGTAGCGTTTCATAAACCCCGACATCACCGCTGGCCGTAACATGAGAACCATCAGCCGTGGGATTCGGCTCCGTACCCCAGCATACGCCACGTTCAATCATCTGTCCTACGCCAGCGTAGGTCACCTCCGACTCCACTCTCAGCGATCTGGAAGACTGCTTCGTGACTTTGTTCAACACCACAATGGGTGGCGTGACGAAATCACGCAAACAACGGATGGAGGCCGATCCGCTTGTGAAAATGTAATTGTAATTGTTGGTACTAATTCCCGAAATGTCCAAATATTCATAGTTGTTTGAGCAATCCCAATAATAGGTGGTCAAAGCGGTAAAACCACTTTTGTTATTACTCAGTATATCATTACCGAAAGCACATTGTCCAGTACTCGCATCCCATTCCGTGGCAGCCGCCAGCGCTTTACCGTAATTGCCGTTGCCGCACTGCCATTCAGACTGACTTCTCACGTAATCCATCAGCACTTGCCATTCTGCTTGGCTGGGCAGATGCCATCCGTCAGGACAGATACCTTGCACCTCACTGGGAACGGTATTACTTTCAGAAGCGCCATTCATAGCGGCAGCATAGGTATAGTTATAACCAACACTGGCCACTCGTGCCATGTTGCCGTTGGGGATTGTGCGGCCCAATTGCAAACGGATATCCTGACCGTCAGGCGTGTGGGTGGTACGCAAATTCTCCCTCATCCAGCACTGTTCGCCAATCTTCACCGTATGGTATTCGTTGCCGTCAATATCGGTCACCGTGGCCGCCTCCGGACAAGGTTCGCCGTAGGTTTGCTCAGCGATCAGCGTGGTGAAGACAACTTCTTCACCGTATGCCGTACCTTTGTTGTTGGTGGCGAAAGCACGTGCATGATAAGTGACGCCTGGATTAAGATTGTAAAGATAATAACCCGTTTGTGAGCCAACATAAGCCGAAGCATCACCTACTTTTTGATTATGAATGGTAGGTGTGGCGGCTGTATCGAAGCAGACGCCAACTTTGGTAATGACACCACCTCCATCATCCAGCAACACAATGTACACCTGGGCTGAAGTCTGCGTGATTCCGAAAACAGAATCTACGGTCTCCACAGTCGGAAGCTGCGCAAAATCGTATTCGTCGTGACAGGCAGAAGTGTCACCGCCGTGACCACCTGTGTTGATTAGGCCCTGCAGACTATCGATCCGGGCATTCAGCGCGTTGATGATAGACAGAAGATCAGCATTGGTGAGGTATCCGGCATCATTCGTGAATTCACTCACATTCTCCGGCACATCGGGAATTTGAGGCTTGTTTAGAATCAAAGCCGCCCCTTCCGTGGCCTCCCAGTCGGCATTCACCTGCGCGGTGACATCCGCCGCCGTAATATAATGGGCATCGTTCGTGAAAGCACTCACATTCGTCGGGATCGTCGGTTTGTTGATCAAATCGTTATAGTCCTTGTCCCACGCATTAAACTGCGGGTCGGTCTCGGTATATCCTGTCAAATAGCCAGCGTCGTTGGTGAACGCAGAAACATTCGTCGGCACCGTCGGAATCGTCGGCTTGTTGGTCAAGTCGTTATAGTTCTTGTCCCACGCATTGAACTGCGGGTCGGTCTCGGTATATCCTGTCAAATAGCCGGCGTCATTGGTGAACGCAGAAACATTCGCCGGCACCGTCGGAATCGTCGGCTTGTTGGTCAAGTCGTTATAGTTCTTGTCCCACGCATTGAACTGCGGGTCGGTTTCGGTGTAGCCCGTCAGGTAGCCCGCATCGTTGGTGAACGCAGAAACATTCGTCGGCACCGTCGGGATCGTCGGTTTGTTGGTCAAGTCGTTGTAGTTCTTGTCCCACGCATTGAACTGCGGGTCGGTTTCAGTGTAGCCCGTCAGGTACCCCGCATCATTGGTGAATGCAGACACATTCGTCGGGATCGTCGGCTTGTTAGTCAAGTCGTTATAATCGCCGCTAAAAGTATTGCCGGCATCTTTCGCATACAGGGCATAAGGCACGCTCATCAGTTGCTGGGTGGTGGTCAAGGAATAGTTGTTTCCACCAGCCGGATCGATTTCCGTCTTCAGGAAGTACGGACCGTTGGCCCAGTCAATTCCGAGAAACGAGCCTTGTTGAACGGAACCGCCTCCGATTTCGAGGGTCATCAGACCGTTGGCATTGGTGACCACCGCATGGGTCTCCACAAACACGGCATTTCCCGTGGCGCTCCCCTGCAGCACACTCACGCGAACATTCACGCTGGCATTAGCGACCAGCGCGTTGGAAGCATTACGCACCACCGCTTGGTAGCTGAACTTCTCCGGCACCTGCGCAAACAGTGCAGTCACGCATAGCAGGATCAATGCAATTAAGGTTGTAAATTTTTTCATAAGTATAACATTTAGTGATAATTATTGTTTGACAATCTCGAATCATGCAACATGATAATGAGGTGTAAGTTTTCTTCTTTTTGTCACAGTTCTCACCTCCATTTTCACATTAAGCAAAAGACAACCCGCAAAAATAAAATCGAAACAAATACGTAACGCCATGATTCAATGGCAATTATTACCACAATCTGTCGCAAATTTCACCTCAGCACCCTAACAAAAACGGCGCGACCACACCAGCCACGCCCTGAATACTGAATTATTAATTTTTAATTGAAAAAAACAAAAATGGGGAAGCCCCTCGGACTCCCCCATAACTTCTAACTCCTAACTTCTAACTCCTAACTAATTAGAATCTCACTCTCACGCCTCCGAGGAAGTTGATCCCCGCCTGCGGGAAATAATACGCATCGTAGTACTTTTCATCGCCGATCATGCCCGTATAGAGCGCGGCGTTGGTCTCATACATGGTATTGAAAATGTTGTTCACATTCACGAAGAGCTCCAGATCCTTCAACGCTTTGAAATGGAAGGTGTAGGAGAGTTGCAAATTCGTGTAAGTGTAAGGTTTTAGCATGTATTTTTCGTCGCCGGAGTTGTCCAAATACTGTTTGCTCACAAATTTGGTGAGAAGGTTGATGTTGAAGTCCTTCAACGGGGTGAAGCGGAAGGTGTTGCCAATCACCACATTCGGAGAGTAAGCGAGAGGAGTGTTGCCGAGCTGTTGCTCCACATAGCCACCGTTTTCCCAATCCTCGATGTAGTGCGTGTAATTAAGGATGCGGTTGACGCTGAAGCCGCCGTTAATATACCAAGCGAAGAAGCGCACAGGACGGTAAGCGGCAGAGAGCTCAATACCCACGCGGTAGCTCTTATCGACATTGGCCATCAGCGGGTCGCCAGTCTGGTCGAGCTCGCCAGTACGCACCAACTGGTTACGGTAATACATGCCATACAACGTGGTGTTAAAGAAGTATTTGTCGTTATAGTTCATGTAGCTGAATTCAAAGTCGTAGAGCGTTTCGGGCACCGGCTTGCGGTCGTCGGGAGCACCCACGAGGTCGTTGCGCGTAGGCTCGCGGTTGGCGGTCGCGAAGGTGATGTCGAAACTGTGTTTCACCTTAGGACGCTGCATGAAATAGTGCAACCTGACTTTGGGATTCACGAAATTCCAATGATAAGACTGCGGGATGGGCGTCAATTCGTCGTTTACACCTTCAATATCGTAATCCACCCTGCGGTACTGAATCTCAGCATTCACGGAGAAATCTTTTACCCAGTAAGCCAAAGCGCCGAAAACCTTAGACTGCAGTTTCTCGCCCGTGCCGCGGTACCATTCGTACATGGGCGGACACTCTTTCACTCTGTCAGGTTGCACCCACATGATGTCGCCATAGTGGTTGCCGTTGTAATTGCTCACATCCAATCCTGCCCACCAGCGCAAACCTTGCGGTTTAAAATCTACATTATCTTTAAGACCTACAAAACCATCATATTGTGCATGAATACCATAGTAGTAGTTGTCCAAATATTTTTGAGTAACGAGGTCGGTGCGGTTCTGATCTTCATGCAACGGCTCCAAACCGTATTTGTTTATTTTCTTGTCGTCTTTATACTGCTCATAATAGCCATAACCGCGAGTCAGATAAGGCATTATCTGCAGATTATGGCGTTTGCTCCAATCTTTGTTGTGCCAACTCTTCACATATTCCAATTGGTAGAAGGTCTGCGTGTAGTGATCCATGGAATTTTCGTAGTAGTGGCGTACGCCGTTGTCGTCATAATACTGGCCGCAGGAGTTGTAAGTGCGGTTGGTAGCAAGACTGTCGTAAGGCACACCGTTCCAAGCCAACCCAGAGTTTTCTTTACCAAAAAGCATGTTGAAACGCAACACGCCATTGTCCTTGTTGGTTTTGAAATTACGAAGATCGAGTTGCGCGGTAAGGAAACCGGAATTGAGGTGCACGCCGGAATAATCGATGTAGCCATCGCTGCGGATGTCGGAGAAGGAGGCCAGCATGGAGAAACGTTTACCGATGAGACCGGTTCCCACGCTCACCATATTGTCGAAGGTGTTGAAGGAGCCGTACGCGGTTCGTGCCTCAGCGAAAGGCTTTTCCGGGATATCACGAGTCACGAAATCGACACGGGCACCGTAGGAAGTGCTGCCGATAGTGGTATTGGCACCGCTCTGCATGCTCACCTGCTCGATGTAGGTGGCCATGTCGGGCAGGTTCACCAACCACGAACCCTGCGACTCGGCATTGTTGATGGTCACACCGTTGAGGGTGGTGTTAATACGGGTCTGGTCGATACCACGGATGAACAGATAGGTGGCACCGAGGCCGTTACCCGACTCGGAGGTGACCACCACGGAGGGCATCATCTCCAAAATGTTGTTGACACTACCGTTGCCCTGTAGCGCACGAATCTGCGGCATCGACATCGTGGTCAAATTCGCGGAAGTCTGCACCGTGGGCCGCTCAAACTGGATCGTCACCTCGTTCACCGTTCCGTTTTGCACAGTATCCGGCTGCTGCGCAAACAGTGCTGCTGGAGTGAAAACGAAACTTGCTAAGGCCAAAGCAGCTAAAATTGCCTTAAACCTTAAACCATAAACCTTAAAATCAAAATTTTTAAGCATAACTCTAACAGTTTGGTTATTAATAAATTAAAACTATACTGAAAGAGGGATAATGAAATGAAGAAGCGTTTGTTTCCCTACGGCGGCATTATCCGCATCAGGTTCAACGGGTCTGATCTCAGCCTTTCGGCACCCCTTTCAAAACGGCGGCAAAAATACAAAAAAAACGAACTCGCTATTGATCCATGATCTTTGCCTTGATTTTCATAAACGGCTTTTCCAACAGGATATATATCAAGTAGGAGAAAATCATGACTATCAACCAATACGTCAAATAGCAGAGAGCGGCATGTTCCTGCGCAAAAGTGGCAAAATTCACATCTATAATCTGACAAACCATGAGATTGGTAAGGAACATGGCGTATGACAATATACTTATGTGTGAAACAACCTTTCCAAGTACGGTTTTGCTTGATTTCCAGCATGTTGCAACAGGCAAGCAAAAGGCAATAGGAAGCGGCAGCAACGTAAGGTAAATAATGTGGCGATAGAAGACCCCTGTCACCTTCAGCAAGAGAACCGTGACGGCGAACAATACTATCCCTGCAATGAAAAGAGGCCATGCATAGCGTTCCCATTGCTTAGGGAAATAACACTTCGCCCATGCCGCCAACACCCCGAGGTAGATATTGTCGGTGCGAGAAAGCACCGTTTTCCGAATCCACACATCATACCAGAAATCATCCACCGCATATTGGGATACATACGCGCGATAGACCATGGGGACAATAATCATTATCGCACAAATGATCGGTACCAGCGTCTTGGGATGGACAAAGCGAGTGAATAGAAAGAGGATGAACGGAAAACAGATGTAAAACCACCATTGTACCGACAACGACCACGACTCCCAGTAAAAATCAACTAAAGGTGTGCAGAAATTCTGCGTGAATGTGGCGAAACGCCATACCGGCAGGGCATCTGTCCGACCATTAATGATTTGAAATTTGACCAGAAAATAATAAACAAATAAAATAAAAAGATAGTTAGGCAGCAGTCTTAACGCAGACCTGATATAAAAATGGAATGTCTTCGAAGCATTGACAATCCCGTTGTGGTTTTCGGCGTATGATAGAAAGGATTTTCCGATCAGGTAACCACTGAGCACGAAGAAGATATCCACGCCATGGATGTAAGGCAAAACCGTAATGAATGAAAGTGACGAATTCCTCAAAAAATGCGCACCGTGACCATGAACCACTATAAAAATGGCCACAGCCCGTAAAAAGTCCAAGCCAAACAGTCGTTTTGAATCTACTTGAATGCCTAACATAAACTATCTGAAAAGCGACAAAAATACATTTTTCCCTATTGCCTATTCCCTATTGCCTATCTCCTCCATCGCCAACTCCGCGGCGCACTGCTCAGCTCCCTTCACAGAGTTGCTGACGGCCTCCGACAACGGGTTGCCGTCCATTTCGATATGTGCGCGGAAGAGGTCGCGTTCGGCATCGGGCTCCGCTTCGTGAGAGAAAACCACCTTGTGATGGTGGTGCTGTGCCCAAATCAGCAAACGGCTCTTATAATCCTTGTCCTCCTCCAAAATCGCATCGATATTGAGGTGTACTAAGAAAATTTTGTCCAAGATAATGCGGGTGGTGCGCTTGTAGCCTTGGTCGCGATAGATAGCGCCCACCACAGCCTCGAAGGTGTTTCCAGGGATGTTTTTGGAGTTGATATGTCCAGCCGTTTCCGTCATGTCGTGGAGGCCCAACTTCAGGGCCAAATCACCCAACTGTTTGCGGTTCACCAGCTTGGAACGCATCTGGGTGAGACCGCCCTCCGAAGCTGAGGGGTACTTGTGGCACAGGAAATCGGCAATGATGGCTCCGAGCACTGCATCGCCCAAAAACTCCAATCGCTCGTTGTTCTCCTTGCGCCCGAAGGTGGAAATTTCACTGACGGAACGGTGCATCAGCGCCTTGCGAAACAAATCGACATGACGCACCCTAAAACCGAATATGTTTTTGAAATAAGTACGGATTTGTTTGTCTGTCAATGTCATAGTCTACTCCTTATATCTAATATAGAGCAATGTGACATTGTGACCGCCGAAGCCGAATGAGTTCGACATAGCGGCATTGATGGTAAACGGAATCGCCTCTTGGGGGACGAAATTCCAGTTGGAGGGCAACTCCGGATCCAGCTGTTCGAGATTGATGGTCGGGTGAACCATTCCATCGCGCATGGAGCAGAGGATGGCGACGCTCTCCACAGCGGGACCGGCGCCAAGCAGGTGTCCGATCATCGATTTGGTGGAGTTGATGGCCATCTTGGGTGCATGGTCGCCAAACAATTTCCCGATAGCGCGGCACTCCGAGAGGTCGCCCAGCGGTGTGGAGGTGCCGTGTGTATTGATATAGTCAATCTCTTCGGGCTTCATAGCACCGCTGCGGAGGGCACTCTCCATAGAGAGCAACGCAGCTTTGCCTTCGGGATCGGGCGCCGCAATGTGGTAGGTATCGGCCGACATACCCACGCCCACAATTTCGGCGTAGATTCGTGCGCCGCGGGCCTTTGCATGGTCGAGACTCTCCAGCACGAGGGTGGCCGCCCCCTCCCCCATCACAAAGCCG
>Ga0265301_10002265_pt1 | contig 22736 bp, 44 predicted proteins | sample AusTroGonzalo_MG_2_FD_193488 | JGI IMG/M metagenome (GOLD analysis project Ga0265301, IMG submission 193488) | Bovine rumen microbial communities from tropical cattle in Woodstock, Queensland, Australia - Gonzalo_04 | ecosystem: Host-associated > Mammals > Digestive system > Stomach > Rumen ... | reverse complement strand
TGGGACCGAAGACCCTTGCGGCCATCAACAGCTACAAGGACAAGGAGAAGCTGTTCAAGATCCTGTGGCAGGCACGGAGGGATTATTTCATAAGGATTGGGAAAGGCACGCAGAAGAAGTTCCTCAACGGATGGCTCAGGCGTCTCGACGGCATCCGGTACAGGAGGCTTGTGTGCAACGGAGGAAGGACAATAACGTTTTAAAGGTATAAGGGTATGAGAAAGTTTTTGTGGATATTGGCAGTAGTGGTGCTTGTCGGTTGTAGGACGATAAACAACGAGGAGAGTTATGTTGAGAGGCACCGGCTCGAGAGCATGATCGAGCGCATGGACTCCCTTGTGAGCAGGAGCTATGTAATCCAGCAGGACTCTTCGTGGCGAGAGCTTGTCATGCGCCAGTTCGAGAGCATCAAGGAGAAGAGTGACACAAGCCATATACAGGTCGTCGATACGGCAGGTAATGTCATCAAGGAGACGATAGTCATCAACAACACAAGGGAGGTCGTCTCGGAGAAAGAGCGTCAGGAAATTGTCGGGCTGCGTCATTCCGTTGAGAAGCTTGACTCCACGGTGACCGTCCAGAACGAGCAGATAAGCAGGATGGACTCCCTGCTGAAGGAGAGCGTCAAGGAGAAGACCATAGAGAAGCAGCTGTCATGGTGGCAGAAGATAGTGATGCAATGGAAGGGGATGCTTCTTGGATTGGCTATCGGAGTTGTGGTGCTCCTTGTGTTGAAATGGAAAAAAGTTATATAATTAATATTGTTTTAGGTTATTTGATTGTTTTTTTCTTTAGTTATTTACAGGTTTTCGGTTAGTAATGACACATTATGTTCACAGCGGTGACGGTCTCATCAGAATCACATTAATTATTTACACAGCGGTGGTAACTTTCATTTATTAGGTTCGTTTGTATTGAGGAATTGATTGTTTTAGTTTGAAATCCCCGCCGTCCGTGAGGATAGCGGGGATCTTTTCTACAATGCTTTCATACTGATTATAAATTATAATTATTATTCTCTAAATCTTCGAGGTACTTATAGAATACCGTATGGTAATCATTATTTTGTGTTATAGAAATAACAGTCATTATAGTATTATAACCTTTCTCTTCTAATGAGTTCAAAAAATCAACAGTTTCTTTTCTCCCACGACATATTTCACTTTTAATCATAACAATTCCCTTTCGTTTAATTGTTTAATCATTTCAACGCAAGCATCAACAAAATCATCATAAGAATCTGTCCAAATATCATATTCACCCGTATCATCAAGTTCATATCTATAACAAAGTTGATATTGATTATCTTCCTTGTAAATATTAAAAAAATAACTTACGCCTTCTTCATTCACTATTTCATAGTCCAATACACCGAGCAATGCTGCAAGACTCCAGCAAGGAAAATAGGATATATTTTTATACTTCTGCCTCCATGATTTGTTATACTTGTTAAATGGAACGCATAATGCTTGATGTAACCCATCAAACTTACTATCACTTGTCTCATAAGGTTCTTCGTGAAGAAGTACCATATCCGCACTTTCAAGCGGCAGTGTTTTTGCCAACTGCTTGCTCTGTTTTAAATCGGTTGCTATCTTTGCCATAACTATAATTTTTTCAGATCTTCGAATAGCGTTCTTAAAACCTTAATATCTTCTTCTTTGTATATACCAGAAAAAGACAAAGCTAACACCCTCATTTGCTCTTCGCTCGGCTTCCAGTGTTTCTGAGGACGGAGAGATTTGTATGATATTGCAAAGTTTTTTAATTCTTGACTGTTAGTACCATGTCTTTCTAAAAATTGTTTATCACTTGCTGAAATAGTATAAGCCATCTCTTTAATAGCACCAAGTATTCTTTCATCTTCCTCGCTCCACTCTACAGGCTTCTGCTTTTCGAGCCAAGAAAGTGCTTTTTTTGCGTCTTCGATACTTACATCGTTATAATCATCATCAATAATAGCTTGCTGGATATCCTGAATTAGCCATTTTCTGATTCTTTCATCCTCTGACTCTGCAAGCTCTGGGAAGATGTATTCCACAAGATTCCCGTTACTTTCCGCATACAGCTCCTTCTTGTGAAACTTCTTTGCTCTTTCTAATGCCTCGTTGTATTTCTTCTCGTAGTCCATAACATTTACTTTTAAGTTAATTCTATTGTCTCTACTACCTTGTTCTGGTAAGAACTCGATCCTTCTTCCTTGAACCTGATGAGCTTCATGACTACTCCATTCTCGTAGACCTCAAACAAAGCTCCTTCCGATGCACCATAGAGGGTCTTGTTGTTTCCGTCCACAGGTTTTGACAGCGACGGCAGACCGATAGTCCACCCGGCGTTTCCGCAAGGCTCGTCGGTAGCTTTTGTATAAAGCCTGTAGTCATACTGCGTGTTGGTCAGAGAGTAAAGGTCGTCAACGAGCGGCATGACTTCATTCCCGGTAGGTTTAACAATCGGGTAGTCGTGTTTGCAGGCTGATATCTTAGGCGTTGCAACACGATGGTTATGACCGCCTACGAATATGGCGTTCGGATACTCATTGTTGAGTTTGTCCAAAAACCAAAAAGTTAGTCCACACAACGTGTTGCTTCCAGCATAGTATTTGTTCCGCTCAGCATCCGTCTCTGGGTGCGGCCAAATACGAAGATGGCTGTACTGGCCGTCGGAGTCTCCAGCTTTGTGAGGGAAGAAAAGATGATGCGGAATGATGACACGACGTTTCTTGTTCGCCTCCAAAATGTCCCAAAGCCAACACAACACCTCTGGGTTGTAGAACTGGTAGTCAAATGCTGCCTCCCTTGTACGGTTGTAGTTGGTATCAGAGACGTATTCAGTCATTCTTTTCACGAACGGGTCATTGTAGTCCAAAAGGTTCCAGCCTCGCGACACATCGTCCCAAGGTTGCCCGTTTGATTCTCCGTAGTCGACAGACATGCACACGAACATATCTTCGTATTTCTTGAACCAGTAGTTGAGCTTCGACTTGATGGTTCTGTTCCCAGAGTACGGAAGGTCGTTCCATTTTGCACCATACTCAAAGAAGTGAAGGGCACTCTCAGGCTCATGGAATGGAGATATATTTGTCTGCCACACCATCTCACGGCTTGCATATTTCTGCTTGTCGTAATCATCAAAAGGATGATAGAGCATCAAATAGTCGTGGTTTCCAAGGACAGAATGGAGTTGCAGTTTGCCGCCTGTAGGAGCAAAGGCGTGCTCGGTGTAAATGCGATTGAACTGCTCGAAGTCCTCGTAGTTATACTCGCAGATGTCTCCGCAGTTGATTATAAAGTCTGCGCCTTCGTCGATGTAGTAATGACACGCATTGATAAGGTCAGCGACATACTCGGAGTTTTTTGAATCTTCCTTGTTGACATGCTCGTCCGATATTCCACCGAAAGTATAGAGGTGCTTGCCCAAGTCCTTCGGCTGTGGCTGTTCTACACTTGGCTCTGTGGCCGTTTCCTGTTCCCTGACCTTGACGGTGATTTCCTCACCTTGTTCAAGGATGATTGTCTTTCCGTTAATTTCCATAATTATTATGTTTTTCGTCCCACTTTTTAACCATATACTTAATCGCAAAGTAAGCAATCGCAACGCTTACAAGAAAAGCTAAATTAGCCAATGTTAGTTCATTCATACTCATTCCTCGTTTAAATCTTTCTTTGCCAACTTTTTTAAATTTAGTACGGCTTTTTCAAGTTGTTTCTCCTTGCCTTTTAGCCGTTTTCTTAATGAATCTGGGATTTTGTCAATCATACTCAGTCCTCCTATTCGATTACAATGAGAGTAATTCTTCTTTTTAAGTTCGGATTCTTAATGTAGCAATCTTCAAACTCGTCACCGCACATGCAAGAAAGATAATGCTTGCATTTTTCGCATATTTCTTTTTTCATTTCCATGTTATTTCTCATTAAAATGAAATTCAATCCAACCAACTTTTGTCTTAACTTCAAGATAATCAACATTTGTATCTATCTGCTTGCCAAGTTCCTCATGCCAGTGCTCTAAAAATTTCTTATAATGTCTAAACGGTACACCGTCTATCTCAAAGACTTGCTGCCCGCTTATCCTTACAACCTTTGCCATATCAGTCCTCCTTTCCTTTATTCCCGCCAGCCAAAGCCAGCAGAGCTAATGTTAATACACAGCCAATTAATAGGCCGACTAAAAATACAATGATAAACTGTGTCATATCCTCCCTCCTTCTTCATACTTCCAGCCCGGCAACCTATCACAGCCTGCTTGTTCACGTCCGCATTTAGTACAACGATATATGCCTATTAAAGAGCCATATGTAGTAGGACTCAATCCGACATATGTCATCTGATGAACACAGTTCTCTTGGTCAACAGGATATTTTTTCACTTTATCTCCATCCATTTCCTGTTTCCATTCGCTCCACCAATGTTTTTTTGTATAACGGATAAGATAAGAATTTTCTTTCTCTGCTACAAGTATAAATTTTTCTTTCATATTACTATTCTTTTACATTTTCATCAATATAGTCTCTGAGAAACGACAGTTCCTGATTAGCAGAAACAATAAGCGTTTCTAACTGCCTACGAGCAGCAATAACCCTATTGGAGTTCTGTAATGCAGCACTTGACACATATTCTCCAATCCACTTGTCAATGTCACCACAGAGTTTGTCAATATCCTGTAGTACTTCTTGTTTTGTCATATCAGTCATCCTTAATGATTATCACTTTTACTTTATCGCCTTGTTTTAATAACCCATTATTAACAGCTTCAGTTATAAGCCTAATTTCTTCTCCGCCATCAAGACAAAACTCTGTAGGCTCATTTTCGTAAGTAATAGGATATATCTTGTCATTATAGACAATAGCCTTGTTAATAGTCTGTTGTTTCTGCCACTGAGCACCCGCTTTTATTGCTGTCAACACTAATTCTTCCGACCAAGCTGGTTCTTCGCGCTCATTAAGACTACCTTTATTAATGGTATCACAAGCGTCTGGCTCTATGTTTTTAAGGATACTTTTTGCCGCTTCTTCCAAGTCATTGCTTACAGGCTCTTCTGGGAGGGAGTTGATGAACTTTAAGAGCATCTGCATCCTTGTATAAACTACAGGGCTTGAAGGACTCGGTTCAAAACCTCCTTGGCATTGTTCTTCAAATAATGACATTTCTTCTGCCATTATTCTTTCAATCTCGGCTTTAATTTTATCTTTATCTGTCATACATCATCATGTCTTCTATAATCTACACATTTTTCTACAAGATTACTTCCGTGCTCAAAACATTGGCCAAAGCCTTCATAGTGTATACATTCTATGCAACCACATTGTGTCGTTAATGGTTGTTCTTTGTCTGTCATAACATTTTCGTATTTAGTTCTTACTTTATATTCTTTATCAATGTGCGCTATTGGCACTCTGTTAAACGGCTTGCAAAATTTCCATATTAATCTTTTATTAAAAGGATTCTTGAGCCATTTCTTGTATATTCTACGTTTCATAACTCAATAGTTCTTTATATCCAAAAAATACTCACACTTATCTACTTTCTTATCCAAGGTGTACATAGACACCAGTCCTGAGTAGAACTTTGCTCTATTACCTAACCAGAACCTGTAACAGCAAACCTTGCTGGCACACTTCTCGTTTTTGCAATGAAGCATATCTCCCTGATAATACGGCATACTATTCCTCCTTATGTTTGTTTTCAAACAACTCACACGCTTTATCACTTAGATTGACACAATAGTTCCTCTTAATTTTCTTCCCCCAAGTGCGTGCATCACAGAGATACATTTTGAGCCATCCAGACGGGTGACGAACACAATGTACACAGTTCCTACATCTCAGAGCTTTCTTCTTCTCTTCCTGTTCAAGCAGCCATCTTCGTTTGATTTCAGCTCTCAGTTCTTCTGTTGTAATTACTTCTTTCTCCAAGTCCACCTCTTTCACTTCAAGGGTGTCAAGAAAAGAAAGTAAACTTCCACAAACATATCTCTTCCCGAATACTTCATCCGTAAATGGTTCATAGTTTGTTTCGTGTTTTATTCTTTCTATCTCCGCTACTAAAGCGGATTTGTCAATATACTGTTTCATAACTATTTTTGTTTTAATTATGAGGGAATCTGAAGAATCGAACTCCACATAACAAGATATAAGCACCTTCACTACAACAGAACTTTTAGAAAGAGAGTGCTTCTGCTGGTAACATCCTTATACTTCTGTTGATTCAGCTCTCGTTAGTCACCAAGAGATTCCCTACTATTTTTACTCCTCCTTATACTTTAATTTCCTTTTCAATGCCACAAAGTTTGATGGCGTGCTGTAGTTCATGAACGTACATACAAGTAACCAATTCGCAAGTACCATTATCAGAGTGAATTTTTAATATAGTTCCACACCAAGATATTGAAAATTCGTCAGTATCAAAACATAGCCATCCGTCCCAATCTTCAAACCCATTCTGCTCCAATATCTCAGGAGTAAGAGGAATAGGCTCTATTTCATCGTATCTTAACGGAAACGCAGCCTCGGTGTAAACACTATTGCTATCAATATTGGTCACCGTAGTATTGTGCTGAGTTAACTTAACCATTACCCAATCCCCAATCATGATTGATCTACAATCTAACTTCTCCATAACTATCCTCCTATTTCTTTTAGTCGCTCATATAATTCTCTCAAAAGACTTACCTTATAAATCCCTCCATTGGCAGCATTGTTCAGATTGTCAAGATGTTCCTCACTCGGCTTCCACTGCTTCTGAGGACGGAGGGATTTGAGCCAATCAACACATCTATCTCTGTCAAGTTGTACACAAAATCCAGCGCGTAAAGCACTGTCTATAATATCAGTAGATAGTCTAATACATTTCTCATCCTCTTTATTCCGCTCATGTTGTGGTTGTACTCTGTCTTTGAGGGATTTGAGCCAGTCTTCTGCATACCAGAGATTACCCATATCATTTTCATCTTTGGCAATAGTTCTTGCTTGTTTTATCGCCCACAAAGCATCATTTAAACCAGCTTCGTCCTCTTCACTCCACTCTTGCTTTGGCTGCTCAATCTTTTTCAATTCTTTCTTTTCAAAGTCAAAGGTATATCCAGCTTCGTGCATCTTTTGGAATAAGAGGTCACGCTGTTCTTTGGTTGCGGGTTCTAAATCCATTTCACTAACTATACCATAATCAGCAGGGTCGGTTCCTGTAAACTTATTTTTATTTATCCAAAAATCACAATAAACCTTTATCCATCCACAAGTTTGTGACTTGAATATTAAAATGGTATTAGTTTCATTTTCATATAATACATCCCCATCCTTTGCATCTTGGATAGTCCAGAGCATTGCGTTTTCCATCTTTTTAGAAGAAAGCCATGTTCCTTTTGTAAACCAGTAATGAAAAGTTCCATCAAGCACAGTGTCTATACATGATATTTGTAGTGTTTTGCCATTTCGTACCACCCAGTCACCAATCTTAAACTTTGGTTCAACCTTATCAGCAGGTTTCTGCTCACCTTGATTTTCAAAGGATTTAATATAATGTTCTCCCTCTTTCCAATGTTTAACGATATAGTCTAATTGGCTACCGTGTTCAGTATTACAAACGCCTTTAGTAAGTTCTTTCCAATAATTACCAAGCTCCCATACATTACGAATAATTTCTTCTAACGGAATGATTTCTTCACTTTGCTTTTCATCTTTCTTTGCTACTCTATTAAGTTGGGAAAGATTGACAAGCACACCATCCTCGTTCTTTGTTACCTTGTCACCAACTTGGATAGAGTCACGGAACTTTTTATGCTCTGCTTGCTCTTCAAGATAAGCAATAATATCCTTAACTGGCATACCGTTCCATTCTTCCTTTGTCTTGTTCCTGAAATGATAAAGAAGATGTTTACTTATCCTCTCATCATCGCTCTCTGTGAGTTCTGGAAAGATTGATTCATAATCTTCCATGTCTGATGTATATTCATTGGCTTTTGCCTCGTTATATAATTTACGGGCAGTCGCTAAAGCTTTTTCGTACTTTTCTTTGTAGTCCATATTATTCTCCTTTTAGTTGTTTAATAAGTTCCTTTGCACGATGCACTCTGTTTGCATGTAAGAAGGAATCGTCACAAATGATTTCCTCAAACAGTTTGAGAATAGCGTTTGCTCCTCTTTTGAACATAACAGTTGCTTCAATCTTTGCCATGTGCTTACCATCAAGTGATATCAGGATATACCCCTTTTCCTTAAGGCTTTCCTTTGCAAGTTGTTCTATTGTCTTTGTCATAATCGTTACTTTTTCGTTTTTATTTTCTCATCGGAGGCAAAAACGACCATTTGCCTCCGATTTACATCTTCCTGCATAGCCTTTTTGAAGTCTTCAAACTGAAGATGTGACAAATCGGTGTGTTTGACAAGCCACTCGCAAGCCTTCTCGATGTCTACCAACCCGTTGCGAATATGGCGGTCCGCCCATTCTGCTCCAAGCACAAAGTATCTCTTGAACGGAATCAGCTCGACACCGATCTGGTCGTTTGCAGCGAGCTGTATCTGCTCCTTCCTCGTTATAACCTTTTCAATCATGTCATGGCAGGTTGTCGTTGGCGGAGCAGATGTCGTCGTACGCATTGCGTATTTTCCTAAACTCTTCATTGGAGAGTTCGTGAGAGTCGTGACGCCTGTACATGAGGTCGTCGAGCATGTTGCGAAGGTCCTGGATATGTTCCCTTGCCTTCCTGATGATGATTTCCTGTTGATAGTTTAACATAACTGTATTTGTATTAATTGTTAGTTTATCCTCTTAATGACTGTCCCTTGAACAGGACGGTTGTAGTTATCGACCTGAGTCTGTCTATAGTACGCTCGCCGTATCTGTCGGCGATCTCCTTGAGCCCAAGATTGGTTGATGCAATGAGCAGCTTCTGCTTTCGCTCACAGAGATCGACAAGCTCGCGGAAGAAGTCGTGCTTCTCTCCGAACTGGTTCGCTATGTCCTCCGTTCCCACGTCGTCGACGGAGATAATCTTATACCGGCTTATCTCCTCATACCTTGCAGACAGCTCCGTTGCGGTCAGCGTGTTGACGATTAGGCCGTGCCAGTGCCGGAAAACGATAGGAAGGATCCTCTGCGTTATCAGGGACTTGCCCCTTCCGCAGTTGCCGTAGCACAGAATCCCACGGCTCTTGTTGTCGGCCATCCATTCCGCCACCGACTCGTATTCCGGCAGCCATTGTGTACTGTCGCCGCAGAAATGCACAAGGCCACGCATGAGCACACGCCTTGCGTCAGCCGTCTCTATGTGTACACGGGTGTCATCGGCACGGAATCCGCTGATGCGCTGGCTGTCTATTATCTCCTTTAGTTCATTCACCATGATTTTAAGTCGTTTTCATATTTTTCCGGATTGTTGTCTTTCAGATCAAACCCAAGAGGGAGAGTGTCACGCTTCATCTGATTGTTCTTCCATGTCCTGACGGCAGCCTTCCAGTCCTTTATCGGGTTATGGCCCTTTCCGTAGACCCAGCCAACCATCTCGTAATGGTCGAATATCTTTTGTGCGTCCAGGTTATATCCCTTCTCGATGATATATGCCCTGATTTCCTCAACCGTAGGCTTGACGAACTTTGATGTCCTCTTTCGTTCCCCCTTGGGGGATAAAGGGGGATTATTCTTTTTAAGTTCTTCATTAAGACATGATATATAATTATCATTCTTATATGCGCGAGGTGTATCGTTTGGTGTATCGTTTGGTGTATCACTAACACACTCCAAATCCTTTGTAGACGGGCTTTTAGGTGTATCGTTTGGTGTATCGTTTGGTGTATCATTTAGTGTATCACTCACTGTAAAGACAGTAATTCCGTTAATCTTTGAGACCGTGATGTACCCTTCGTCTGACACGGCCTTTATGAACCTCTGCACCTTTGCGAGACACCACCTCCACCTGTCTGCGAGCGCACGGATGCTGACGGTAACCATTCGTGTCTTGAAGTCCGCCGACTGGTATATGTCTGTCAGCGCCTCATACTTGCTGAACACCCTTTTCTCGTTCCAGATGTCAGAAGAGAAGACCTTCCGTGGTATCTTTATAAATCCTTTGCACATGTTCTGTATCGCATAGCTCTTCGTATTCGCATTTTCTGTTGTTGTAGGTATCGAGTTCCTGATATAGTTCAGGGTGAGAGAAAAACTCAGAGAGTCTGTTGTTGGAGTAGTACGGGCAATGGTCGCGCACCCTGCATGCGTACTCGTTGAAGTTTCCGTCGAGGCGTATGCCCATGCAGTAGCCGACCATCACTTGTACGTCTGGTAGAACTCCTCGAAATACCTGTCCTCTGGAAGCGGCAGCGTTATGCCGAACTCAGTCAGCGCATCAGCCTGCACGTTGTCGAGGAACCATTTCATCTCCTCCTTGCTGAGCCTGCTCGTACCGCGTACCACGATCTCCGTGCTGCCGTTCCATTCGATGTCCTTCGTGAGGAACCTCTTGCAGTAGTAGTCGTGGACGTCCTGCCGCATCGTCCCCGTCTCCTGCTCTATGCATGTGAACCACAGCCACATCAGCGAGTTCTGGTCGATGCTGCGCGGCTCCCTCGCACGGGTTATCGTCACCGTATAGGTCCCGTTACGCAGGAGTGAAAGCACGGCGGCAGGCTCCTTGGAATAGGAGACCTGGTCGCCCTGCTTCGTTATAGAGAAAGAGTGTACCTTTGCCATTTGTTAGAATGGTAATGTCGGGTCGTTCTGCGACTCTGGAGCGTGTGTCTGTTGTGCGGCTGCCTGCTGGCTCTTCTGGGAGAACATCTCGATGTCGTACGGACGCACACGGGTGAAGACGTCCTGCTTTCCGGTGGTCTTGTTGGTGTACTTGGTGCCCTGGATGTCAAAGGTGACGGTCACGATGTCATCCTTCTTCAGTCCCTGCTCGACGAGGGTGTTGAGCTTGTCGAGGACCTTGCCTCCGAACTCAAGGAGCGGAGTGTTCTCGAAACCGCGCTCGCCCGTGTACTGGTCGTAGCGCGTGCAGTCCATGAAGAGCTTGCGCTTCTGCATCGGCTGCTTGCTTGGGTCGTTACTTGGTATAGTCTCGATTTCGCTGACGGCAATAACCTTGCCTGTAATTTGATTTTGTGCCATAGTGCAAATAATTTAAAATAGTTTATTGTCAAACATTACAATTCTCGATACAGATACGGTCTTGGTCTTTTCGACTGTAGGAACTTGTTGTAGACCACGACGCAGTTGTCATAGTGGCACGGTGTGCATATTGGTTCACGAATACCAGAAAGTCTGTTCGTTGCAACGACTACATGATAGACGTTTTTGTCAGTTTTTTTCTTACTCATAATATTGTTATTTTTAGTGATCCGCTTCTGTTTGTTGTCTTGACGTATTTCTCGTACACCTCTGGCATCTCTTCCTTCAGGCGCTTCGAGTCTAATGTCTCTGACTTGGTGGGCAGGACACGGGTGATCATCACCTTCTGTCCACGGAACGACTTGACGTCATTCGTTCCCATCAGTTCGTACAGGCCCTTCTTGAGCTGGTCCTCACGCTCCTTGCACTCCTTGAGCTGCTGCTCGATGCGGACCACCTCGTCCTCGACCTCTGACAGGCGTGCGGGAAGGCTCCCGTAGAGCATGTTCTGGTCGAACGGCTGGTCCGCAAGGTCTGCCTCGACGAGGCTTCTTATGACTTCCATGTCCATTATCTGCAACTCGCTAAGCTCTGCTATCGACGTGTCCTTGTTCGGCAGCCAGAGGACGTAGATGTGCTTGACCTCAAGCCCCGGGTTCTGTATCTCGAACAGCCATTTGTAGACGGAGAGCTGCAACTTGACGGACATGTAGTCGAGATCGTATGTCGTCTTTGTGTCGACAAGGCAGATCTCGTCATTCGCATTCTCCATCACGATGTCGATGGACGAGGCGTAGTTCTTCTCGTCGCTGACGAGGTACTCGTTGGCGATGGTCGTAAGTCCGTGCTCCCCTTTCAGGCGCTCGTAGGATGCGATGCGCGGATCGTCGCTCTCGGTCTGGCCGAAATGGTCGTAGAACTCGATGGCCTCGTGCAGGGAGTGTCCTTTCTCTGCTGCGCGTGCCAGTCTCTCAGGGTCGACGTCCTTGTATTTGTCTGGGAACGCACGGTTTATGAGTGTGGATGTGACGCCTCTCAGGATGACGCCGTCGAGCGTATAGGTGTGAGTCGTCGCGTCAAAAAGGACTGGTGATTTTCTAAGATATCTCATTTCTGCACCTCCTTATACCTTTTGTTCATCGCGTCCTTGTATGGAGCATAGTTGTGCAGTCCTGGGACCTGGCTGTGTATCTTCTGCAAGGTCTCTATGTCCTTCGCGCCGTTGATGTCAGGGAGAAGCTCGAGCAATGCGTTCTCAAGCTCTTCCTTATCGAACAGGATTCCCTGCGGGTCCTGTTGTTTTGGTGCTGCTTTTGCCTTTGTGGATTTTGCAGGCTTTGGTGTAGCAGGTGCAGGAGCTGCATCTTGAATCGGGTCTTCGGGAAGATCTTCTCCGGCGTAAATGTATAGGCCAAGCCCGAACATGGCAAGATTCTTGACAAGGCAGCGCATAATCGTTTTGTTGATATCGAACATCGTAGCAGCCTGTACGGTCTTTGTTACATACTGATTCTTTTTGAAGTCCCATACCTGATACTGATATGCCTGCCTGCGCATCGCCTTATTAGCCCCGTCCATTACAGGCAGCCACATCTCATGCGTCTGTCCGTTGATGGTGACCGTCGTCATGCACATCAGGCCGAAATCGGCATCCTCAATGTACGGACAGTTCCTCTCGTCCCTATAGATGGAGTATTCTGCATTGGGATAAAGCTTCTTTACCTCGGCCCATGCCCAAGGCCAACTCAAATAAGTGAGCTCTTTGTTACCTCCCGTTGGCTTCTTTTCCGTGTGTCCATTTACATTTATTGCACTCAGCTGGGCGAACACACTTTTAATCGTAGATTCTTTACTCATAATGTAAAAATTTTTAATTATCACTTCCCTTTAAGGAATATAGATCCGTGCTTTTGCTCGAAGTCGCGGATTGACTGGCTTGTCCTGCCGTGTTCTGCCACATACTCGAGCCATTCTTTCTTACGGATGCGTCCGTCGCCCTTGCCAGCATTCTCAAGGTGCGGGTCCATTCTCCACGAGTTGCAGTATTCCGACGGATGCGTCGGCTTCCTGATGAGTGTGCAGAGACGCTCCTTCTCACTCTTGAACTCCTTGAACATACAGGAGGCGCAGCACACCACGATGCTGACTCCGAATCCGTTCTTAACTGTCTGTTTTTCTGTCATAATTTTTTATTCTTGCTTTTTAGTCCATCCGTTGCACTTGTAGACGAATTTCTCCGCCTGTATCTTTGTCGGGAAATCGGCTATGAACTCGTCAATCCTCGCGCCGTCCGTACCACGTTTCCCGACCTTCCACACGCCGTAGGATGCGCGGTGCCTACCGTAGTAGTACTGTCCCTCTCTCAGTTCCGGCATGGCCTTACCTCTTTAGGGAACCTCTCGTCAAAGCGTGCCGCAATCTCGATGACTGCGGAGTACCACAGCTCGATCTCGTCGTCGAGGGACTTGACTGCCTCCTCCTCAGAGGGCTGCGGGTCTCCGTAGATGGTCTTGCCACGGAATGAGCCCCGTGCCTGGAATTTCGTGGGCTTGTCCTTGTGCCACGCCACGGGGTAGACGTCGAACAACGCCTGTTCATCTTTCTTTGTCATGATTCTTCAAGTTTTTAGAGTTTGTACGTTCGATTTTCTTCCTTATTAGCCTGAGCCTCCTCGCATAGTTGTACTCACGGAGAGACGGGCTGCCGTTCTGTATGACGGAGACGCACCTGTCTATGAGGACGAGCATGCTGGCGTAGTCCGACTTGGAGATAGAGATTTGCATGGCCTATCCGTAATAGAACTCTGGATAATCTTCCATGTGTGTCACATGTTCGCGCCGCATGGCGTCTGCGAACCTTTTGCTTTGTGCCCTGTCAGGGCCGTTGTGATTGTTGAATTTTGTCATAATTTTTTAGAGTTAAAGAAAAATTGTGCAGGAAGGGAGACTCGAACTCCCGTATCAGGACTTCAATTATGGCGAAGGAAATAAATGAATCTTATCAACTGACGTATGTCGCCTGACACGTTCTGCCTTTCGGACTTCCTGCGGTTGCCCGTCTTTCCGGGCTGTCTTCAGGTAAGCTCCTGTTGTTTCGGTATAACATTGTTCCTGGGGACTTTCACCCCGCCCTATCCTTTTCGGGCTTATAATCGTTAGTCACTTGGCAGCCGTACGGCCACCTATATCTATTCTCGGTTGTAAATACTTTTTACTTGGTATATAAATTCTGTGTCAATAAGTCAAAGAACGATCCGCCTCTTGCGTACGGCTGGCGGAGCCGTTGTCTTTTCAGTCAGTCCTGATCCACTCGGACAGGACTATCGCCGCCATCATGAGCGCCACGAACAACATCGTTACGATGAAGGACATTACCGTTTCCTTGGTCTCGTTCATGTCATTTGCTGTTTATGTATGCGAGATAGTTTTCTTTCAGCGTGTCCTCCTCGAAGGACCACCTTGTGCCAGGCCCCTCTCCGCTGCTGATGCCTCCGATGTAAGGTGCGATGCTGCGAAGCGTGTCCTTGGACAGCCCGAGACGTTCAGCCGCCTGTGCCGTCTTGAGGAGGCGTGACTTGCGTGGCGCCAGTTTCTCCATGCGCTTGAAGAACCTGTCGTCTGAGAGCAGCAGGTCAACCACGGCCTCTGCCGTACGATGTATTTCGTATTCAGTCATAGTGCGGGGATTACCAGATAACCTTCTTTGTCTCAATGCCGCCATAGTTCTGTATGGCCAGGCGTCGGATTTTCTGTGCAGTGTCAGAGTTAGTAGAGTAGTTCAGTGCATTGTAGACCGATGCACGGCTCACGTTCATCTCGGCGCATATTGCACCGATAAATTCCTTTTTTACGGTAATAATATTTCTTTTTATTGGCATAATAATAAATTTTTTATTGAAATTCTTGTAATATTCAAAATTTGTTTGTACTTTTGCAGCCTGGATTTAAATTTAGACGAGTCTTAGACATATAATTTATTAATTTCTTTGCAAAGATAAGAAAAATCTTTTTAATAACAAAAGTAATTGGCATAAAATTAACATCTTTTATAAAGATAATTCTGTTATGGATAAGAAAGAACGCTTTAATAAGGCGTACGGCTTCTTAAAATACGAAGGAGTCATAAAGAAACAGGAGGACGTGGCCAGGGCGATGGGCGCCTCTCCCTCAAACGTATCGAGCGCCCTGAAGGGAAGGGAGGCCGTGCTCACGGACAACTTCCTGATGCGCTTTGCGAATGCCTTCAAGCAGATATCACTGACATGGCTCCTGAACGAGGAAGGGCCGATGTTGACTGTCGTGCCTGAGTTCAAGGACGAGAACATGCCGCAGGTGCTTGAGGGCAACGCTGACAAGGACGTCGTCGCAGAGCAGAGCAAGATGACCGAGAGGATCAGGAGTCTCATACACGAGAAAGGACACCTCCCCAAGACGTTCGCGCTTGAGGCGAACATAGAGGTCTCTCTGTTCCTTCGCAAGATGAAGGGAGACATCGTATGGTCTGTTGCCGACGTACACAAGATATGTGATGCGTTCCGTGTCAGGAAGAGCTGGCTCGTCGACGGTGACGGACAGAAGTACCGACTGCCGCAGGAGGTGCTGGAGACCATACCCGCACGGTCTAACAACGCGCGCGTAGGCGTACCTTATTTTAACGTGGACTTCGAAATGGGCTACGACGTCATGATAAACGACCAGACGACGAACCCCGAGTACATGATAAACTTTTTCCCATACAACAAGGCCGACTGCTGGTGCAACGCACGGGGCGACTCCATGCACCCGACGATATCCAGCGGTGACCTCATCGCCATCAAGGAGGTGCGCGACCCGATGTCCTGCCTCATCAGCGGTGAGATATACGCCATCGTCACGACGAACGACATGCGTACCATCAAGCGTGTGCGAGACAACGGGGAGACGGTCACCCTTATCCCAGATAACAAGGACTATCCGGAGCAGACCATATCAAAGTCGTTGATACTGAAGGTTTACAGGGTGCTCGGGAGCATGAAGACTTTCTGACAGAATAATACAATAGTAATACGCATGCGACGAAAACAGCAGGTAACCGACTGAGAACCAGCTTCCGCTTCAATTCCCCTATCGACTACAAGGTGGTGCGGAAGCACCACTTTTGTTTTGCCCGTAAACAAAGGGTTTCTCGCCTGAAACGTCGATATACAAAGGATTCCACGGAATACAACCCTCAGATTTTAGTTGCGAAAAGTGTCGTTTAGTATGGCCAAGTTGCATCAAAAGTAATACAAATAGTAATACACTCTCACAAAAAATGTAATACACTATGTTAGTACCAAAGATAACATTCGTGTTCGACCGCCGTGGAAAGGCGGACAGGACGCACAAGGGGAGCATCGAGCTCAGGATAACGTGGCAGAGGAAGCAGAAGTTCATCTCCACGGGCATCACCGTCTTCCCCAATCAGTGGAAGGGCGGCAACCCGTACGTCTCCGGTTACGAGACGTCAGGCGAGGACAACAGGATGCTCTCCGCCCTCTGGAGCCGTGCCCACAAGATCGTGTCGGAGCAGGTGGAGAGCGGCGAGATAGACCTCGATGCCATTCCGAGGATGCTCAAGCCCGGCGAGGGCGCTGGCATCACATTGCTACAGTATATCACCAGGCGCCTTGAAAGGCAGAACGTGCAGGAGTCGACATACCGACAGAAGGTGACGTTCTACAACAAGCTGCATGAGTACGGCAGGATAAGGCTCTTCTCCGATGTCTCAGAGAAGGCCGTCCGTGATTTCGACGAGTGGCTGCACGCCTACGAGTGGACCGAGAGCGACAAGTTCGGCAACGAGGTCAGGAAGAAATACTCGCAGGCCACCATCGGCTCGTTCCACAAGAACCTCAAGGCGTTCATAGCGGATGCCGTCGTCGACGGATACCTCAAGGAGAACGTGTATGTCGCAAGACGCATCAAGGTGGACAAGGGTACGACGAGGATAGACCAGTACCTGACGGCAGAGGAGATATCCCGCCTGCTTGCCGCAGACATGCCGACAAAGTCGCTCGCAGAGGCGCGAGACCTGTTCGCCGTACAGATTCTGACGGGCATGGCGTACATAGACCTTATGGAATATGACTTTGCCAGACTAAAAGACATGGAAGTCGGTTCGGTGTGCCACGGAAGGCGGCGGAAGACTGGTACGGAGTTCGTGTTCGTGTTTACCGAGAAGGCGAGGGACATCCTTGAGAGGTACGACTACCTTCTTCCGAAGGTCAGCAACCAGAAGTACAACACGAAGCTGAAGCTTGTGGCCGACGCGGCAGGCATAGACAGGCCGATCACGAGCCACGACGGACGCAGGAGCTGCGGTTATGTGCTGCTGAATGCAGGCGTTCCCATCGAGGTGGTCAGCAGGGTTCTCGGACACTCGAGCATCAGCCAGACGGAACAGGCGTACGCAAGGATACTTGACGAGACGGTGGTAAAGGAAATTGGTAAGGTCATTTAGCCTTACCAATCCTTACCGGCGCCTTACCGATGGGGCTGTTCCGCCCCACCCTCTTCACATTCCCTGAGCTTTTCCTTGAGCCATTCTATGTGGGCGCTGAGGCGCCTGCACTCGCGCCTTTTCTCGACAAGCTTCTCGTAATAGGCGTCTCTCGACACCTGTGCCTTTGCAAGCCTGTCGCCCTGAGCCTCTATCTTCTGCTCAAGCGACCTGGCATAGGCTGCGAGGCGGTCGTTCTGTTCGAGCAGCCATCTGTAGTGCTCGATGATGTGCTTCATCCGCTGCTCGTAGGGCAGGTCGTCCTGCGGCCTGCGCCTGGATCCTGTTTCAATGTTCATATTTTGTCTTATTGGTTTTCCTCTGTCTTCGGCTGGAAGTACGAGAACGCTGCCGGCGACACCTGCCGCTCTGCGCAGATGTACCGCTTGGTCGTCTCGATGTTCTTGCCGTGCCCCATCATCAGGGCGATGTCCTCGATGGGGACGTATGCGAGGTACAGGTTGGTGGCGAAGCTGCGCCTGCCCGTGTGGGCTGAGACGAACTGCCATTTCGGTCCCGTCACCTCCTCGTCCTCCCTGTTTATCGTCACGTTCCTGTTGATCCTGCACGCCTTGCAGATGCGCCTGACGTAGTCGTTGAACACGTCAGGGCAGCACTCGCGCCTGTATCGGTCCGCGAGGAAGTTGCGCAGCGACATCCCCTCGTCGACAGGAACGTTCACGACGATCTTCGGCGTCTTCTTCGGGATGTAGGATATCATCTGCGTGTCGATGTTGCAGTTGTCGATGGTGAAGCGTATGGCGTCGCAGTAGCGTGCGCCCGTGAGGCACATCACGACGAAGTTGCGTCGCACGAACCTCTCTATCTCTCCCACCACCGTGTAGTTCATGATGCGCTGTATCTCCTCGCGCGTCAGGTAGACGTGTTGTGACACGCTGCCCTTGATGGTCAGCTTGCGCATGTATTCCTCTGACGGGACCTTGCGCCTGTTGTCGTTGATGACGGCCTTCAGCTCTGCGCATATCGTCTTGACGGAGGAGGACTTCATGTTGCTGTCCTGCATGGAGAAGACGAAGTCGTCGAGGGTGTCGTCGGTGAGGTCTTCCCATACGGGGACGTGGCCGACGATCTCCTTGAGCCGGTCAAGCGTCTTCGTGCGCCCGGGCCAGTCATGGATGAACTTGCCTACGAAGGTGTGCCAGAAAAACTGTGGCGCATCCTCGTAGCCGTCGAAGTATCCAGCCCTGATGGCAGCCTGGTACTTCAGGTTCTTTTCGTAGGATAATCCTTTGATTTCTATCATATCCGGTGCAAATTTAATAATATTATTTTAAATACATGAAAATTCGGTTGTAAAAAGTGAGGCGGAGGGGACTTCACACCCCTCCCGTGGCCGATTCGGACGGCACAGCCCCCAGTGGTGAGACACCGTTCATCCCGTCTCGACGTACGGGGTCATGTCGCATGCGGACACGATGTCCTGCCATACGCCTGTGATGTCGTCGTCCCATTCCCCGTCGCCGTGCTGCTGTATGAGCCCGCACTCGGAGGTCATCGGGAACGAGTACACGACGAACGGGTGCATCGCCCCGTCGTCATCCTCGAACAGGTGCTTCGAGAACGAGAGCGAGTAGGATATACCGTCGCAGCTCTCGCACTTCATCCTCCACACCGATTCGTCGTCAGGGAGCCTGATGATCCTGTCCCTGAACTCTTCAAAAGTGAGATAATGTTTCATAATGTTGTCTGTAAACGTGGCAAATCAGTGCCACTCTGTGTAGCATGCGTCCATGTTGTCCGCCATTGATTCGATGATTTCCTCGATCTCGTCCTGCGAGAGGTCTTCCTCCTTGCGGCCTTCGCCCTCGTCCTCAAGATAGGAGTCGATGTCTTGCTTGTAGATGCGGTAGCGCCGGAAGTGCTCCATGTCGGGCACTCCCATTATCTTCATTGCACACTCGTTGCTGCATGCGTATCCGCAGCAGTCGAGATACCATCCCTCCTCCATGATGGCTCCGCAGTTGGAGCATATACGGCACGAATCCACGTCGAGCCATGATATGAGGATTTCCTCACGGGACTTTCTGGATCCTTCCTCGATAGCCTTTTCGACGGCAGGGAAGACGGTTCCGAAGGCTTCGTCTCCGACAAGCTGTCTGACCTTTTCCTTGATTTCGTCATAGCAATGAGCAGAAACCATTTTGTTAAGTTTTTTTTCCATATTCGTTTATTTTTTGGGGTTAATGGTATCATCTTCCTGATGTCAGGAAAATGATAAAGAGACTTCTACCAGCTCATGATGACGAACATCCTGTCTTTGTCGTCGGTCCACTTGTCCAGCATCTCCGCGCACTCGGTGATGATTTTCTTCACCTGATATGTGTAGTATGCCTTGTCGTAGTCCGTTCCTCCGAAGAAGAAACCGCCCTGCGTCGGAAGTTTTGCATACGAAAAGCCTTCGTCGCGCTGCGACAGCACATCGGTGGCCGTATGGATGAGCGTGATCAGGTCTGACTTGTAGACCTCGCACATCTCGTTCTCAAGCCTGTCGCTGAAATAGTTGTAGACGCTGTTCACCTTTCTGAAGTACCCTGCGAGCGGCTTCGAGAACCACTCCCAGTTTATGCTTTCGTACCATCTCCTTGCCTCCTCGATTGTCTTGGCCTTCTCAAGCGGCTCGAGCTCGAACTCGCAGTCGAAATACTCGCCAAGCAGTTCATGGCGAAGACTCATGATCTGGTACTCAGCATTCTTGTCGTCCATCTCGGCAAGCCTGCCCTCGATGAACTCTTTCGTTACCTTTGCGAAGTCCCTGTCCTGTTTTTCGTTCACAGACTCATAGTACTTCTCAACACTCTCGTTCTTTCTCATCTTCCGTGGATGATGAATCAACTTGAAATAAATATCCAATCCCATAATTGTAAAGTTTTTTAATCGGTCATTTTAAAGAAATAGTTACAAGCCCCCTCATCGTTAAAAAGGTGGTGAAGAGACTAAATGTTAAATGTTTCGCGTAGCCAGTTGTCAAGTTCGTAAGCGTCGATATGGAATTTCTTCCATGCCTCCCACGACTTTTTGCATCCGTCATAAGCGTCAATACATTCGGATACTTTTTCGAAGCCGAACTCAGCCTGAAAGTCGTCGATGTTCTTGCAGTTGTCATAATCAATGGCTTCGGACAGGAACATTTCAAACGCCTCTATGAGCTCTTTTCTTACCATCGGCTTGTGCGTCCTCGTGTTACCCCAGAAATCGAACGTGTAAACGGCCTCGTTTGCTGATACCGTAACTTTAAAGTGCTTCTTTTTGAATCCGTGACTCCACTTAGGGCAGTCTTCACCTACAAAACGCGCTTTTACGCATATAGGTGTGTCGCTGTAGTTGATGATTGTTGCCATAATATATCTGTTTGGTTAAATAATTGTAAGCCCGTCGTTTCCGATGGGCTTTGGAGACTAAACGAACCACAGGTTTTTGTCGGAACGCTCGACATAGAAGAGATGCGTGTACGTCTTTCCCGTCACATAGGCGTTCCATGCCTTGATGACAAGTTTCTGAACGACGAATCCTGGCAGTCTCTTGAGGAGGCTCCTCTTGCTCTCGTTGAGCTTCTGCTGAAGGAGCGTGATGACGCTGTGCGACGGATTCTTGAGACCCTCGATCTCGTTGAAGAACGACATGACGGTGTCTTCCGGATGCTTCTTCTCAAGGATGAGGTAGGACGAGATGCCGCCGATGTCTGAGCCCTTGAGCAGCTTCCATCTTCCCTTTGCAGCAATCTTCGACGATGTCTTCCCGATGTTGTTCCAGAAGTCCTTTTTCGAGTTGAACTCGTCTTCGATCTCTGCATTCGACGTTCTGTCTGAGCCGGCCATCTCATTCATGACAGTGTAGTTGTTCTTCAGCTTTAAGAACCTGCGTATCGAAGCCGAGACGAGCGCAGCGTTTGGCACGTCCTGTACATAGAGGATGTCTGCCGCAGTCCTGTTCTTTCCGTTGTCCATGATGATGTAGGACTCGTTTGGCATGTTGCGGCACACGATGCACGGCATGGGCACGTTCGACCTTACGCAAGCGGTTAGGCGGTGCTGTCCGTTGAGCAGGATGCCGTTCGTGCCGAAGCAGATGGCGTCGTTGCTGAGAACGAACAGATGGTTCTTCAGCAGCCTCTGATAGAGACTGACTGTTTTCTCGTCAAGTTTCCTGTTCGAGATGTTGTGGGTTAGAAACTCCTGTGCCATTGATGGCGTTACAAGCATTACCTGCGTGCTGATTCTTTCAAATTCTTTTTCCATACTCTTATAATTTTAGGGGGTTAAACGTAGAGGGCGGATGTCCGCCCTAAAAGACTAAGGCTTCAGATGCGCAAACCAGGGAAGGGCGCCCGACCCCCAGGACATGAAGTCAATCCGGTTGTCTCCTGCGATTTTCTCACAGTCGAGTTCCGTGTCGATTTTGACGTAGTTCGACAGTTCCTCTTCCGAATACGGGACAAACTTCCGAACTCCGTCCACCTCTTTCCACTCTCCACTCAGATTGTCATCGTTTGTGATGTCATCGAAAGCCTTTCCGTTGAAGAGATACATGGCGTTTTCGTCGTCGCAGCTGACAGCGCACAAGCCCACCTTGCGGGCCTCGTCAAAGCACTCGCGTAGACGCTTGATGACAACCCGTTGCTCAAGGCTGAGCCGGAAGATGGAGTCGAGAACGACCGTTTTCACGAGCGTGTTCTTCTTCAGTTTCTCTACCTGCTCGTCGGTCAGATTCTTGTAGACGTGACAGAACCTGTGTTCCGGATAGATCTGCGCAATACCATACATTACAAGGTTGTCTGCGTCAGGACCGAGGATGTGCCCAAGCAGATTATGCTTGTTGTCGTAGCACTCGAACAGCTCGTTGTCGTTGAGCCATTCGTCTAAATCCTTTTGTGTTCTGAATTGTAATACTTTCATACTCTGTAAAATAAATTGGTGAATAATTGTGCCGTGTCCTTTGCACGGCTTTGAGACTAATGTTTTCTGTTTACAAGCCACGGCCACCTGATATAGGCGAGGTAATACACCGCAGCGAAGACAATGATGACGGGGAGAGTCCACACCCCGCAGAAGACGGAGACGAAGAATACCGCCCAGAGATTCTTGGACAGCTCACTCATG
>Ga0265301_10002264_pt1 | contig 22737 bp, 12 predicted proteins | sample AusTroGonzalo_MG_2_FD_193488 | JGI IMG/M metagenome (GOLD analysis project Ga0265301, IMG submission 193488) | Bovine rumen microbial communities from tropical cattle in Woodstock, Queensland, Australia - Gonzalo_04 | ecosystem: Host-associated > Mammals > Digestive system > Stomach > Rumen ... | reverse complement strand
GAAAAAAGGAGATAAAGACAAATGATGTTTAAAGAATTGAGCGGCAACGCACTGAAGGTCATCGCCATCGTCGCCATGACGATCGACCATCTGGCATGGGTGGGCATCGAGACCTACGAGCAGGCAGAGACGCCGACGCAGATATTCCTGCACTGCATCGGACGGCTGACGGCCCCGATGATGATATTCTTTGTGGCCGAGGGCTATCATCACACCCGTAACTTCCGCCACTATCTGCGCCGTCTGCTCATACTGGCTGTGGTGAGCCACTTTGCCTTCTGCTATTTCAATATGTCAGGCTTCAACCCGCTGGACAATCTGCTCTTCAATGCCACGAGCATCGCCTGGCCGCTGCTCTGGGGATTGATACTGCTCAAGGTTTGGGACAGCGAAAAAATGGCTTGCTGGCAGAAGTTGTCCGTCACGCTGCTGGCCTGCCTGCTCACCTGCACCTCCGACTGGAGTTGTGCCGCCCCGCTGGCCATACTCATGATAGGCCGGAACCGGGGCTGCTTCCACAAGCAGATGCTCTGGATGATGGCCATCATCTCACTCTATGCCGTCGCCTTTTTCATCTTCCACAGTCCCACCTACGGCATGGTCCACCTGGCCTGCTGGCTGGCGGTGCCGCTGCTGGCGATGTACAACGGCCAGCGAGGACGGCTGAAGTGGCTCGGCAAGTTCTTCTACTATTACTATCCCGCCCACATGGCGGTAATAGGCCTGCTGGCCCGTTGCTTCCAATAAGCGTGAGGTCGGCAACTTCCCTTGTTCAACGAGTTTATAGACATACTGACGGGTACAGCCGCTGGCTAATCGTTAAGCTTTTGCCATATAATAGTTGCACTTTTCATCTGCAATAGTTAAGGTTTACAAACTATTTTTAGGTCATTTGGATTTTTTTCTATAGCTTTGCAACATGAAACTACGGGAATTCTTTTCTAACAAGAAGAAGCGAAAGGCCATGCTGAGAGTTTTTCGCATGTGGCAGAAGCGCCCCCACCAGGTGGCACCACTATCAGAAGAGTATCAAGAATGCAGGTCGTGCGGCACGAGATACCAAGGCAACTATTGTCCTCGATGCGGACAGTCAGCTGTCATTGGGCGCTTCTCATTCAAGAAAGCCTTCTTGCTCTTTCTCGATGTCTGGGGCGTGGGAAACAGAGGTATGTTTCGTACTATTCGTGACTTGATGCTGCGTCCCGGCTATATGATTCACGACTATCTGCACGGCATGCAGTCGGCATACTTCCCCCCTTTCAAGATGTTCTTCCTCATCACCGCCTTCTCGTTTCTCCTCGACAATGGTATCAGTTGGGGCATTGACGAGCGCGAGTCACGCGAGTCAGCCAAGGTGGAAATCTCGGTAGGAGACAACACGAAAGAGGATTCCGTAGAAAGACAGACAACGAAGTTCATCAATATTCTGCAGAACATAAACAAACAGAATCCAGCAGTCTTCTCGTTCTCGCTTCTCATTCTTGTTTCACTGCCGTTGTACCTGTTCTTTATGCATGCTCCACGCATACACGACCTACGATATCCCGAGTTCATCATCACGCTGGTATATACCTCGAACGTCTATAGTATTTATTCCATCATAGGCACATTGTTACATATGAAAATATTCTCAATGATTGCCATGCTGATGGTATTCGTATCGCTGAGACAATTCTCTGGTCACTCCAAGCTACGCATCCTAGGAGGCATCATTGCCGCCATCCTATTCGCGTTCTTTATTGTCGTAGCAGCAGCGTGCATCTATATCTTTGCTACTAAATAAAAATCGCACAAGAACAGTTAAGTTTTTGCTATATCAATGCTCTGACTCTACTATTACGTCAAAGGGCTTTTAACCATGTGATGATTTGTTGCAAAGCCTCGGGAGCGAAGGTTTCCTCAATTTGTTGATACTCTATGATGGAACCGGTCTGGCAATGTTGGAACAAGTGGTTAAGGTTTTCCAAAGCCACTACTTGGTGCTTGCTGTTTACAAGACCTTTGTCTATCGCCTCGAGATTGGCCTGACACTGTACCTGTTGGTCTTTCTTGCCGTTCAGTGCCAACACAGGACACTTAATGATGGAGAGCAAGGGGCGAACATCCACGGTCAGAATGTGCTGCATATAGGGCGAAGACAATTGTTGCATGGCTTGCTGGACAACAGGTCGGAGGGACTCTGGAACGAAGGCAATATCAGCTGTATTCAACCTACCCTCCACGGCTTTGTCAAACACTCGGGTTACAGCTTCCATGTATTGCTCCAACTCGCTCTGCGGAATACCCATTGACTCCAGCGACACACGATTCTGCCACAACAACGTTTCCTTACCGGAAACAGCCATGCCAGCCAAAGAAACCACAAAGTCTGCCTTGCCTTCGGCTGCCAACATCAGAGCGATGGTACCTCCTTCGCTATGACCTATCACACCTACCTTCTTGAAACGACTACGCAGGAAGTCAACACCCGCAGCAGCGTCTTGTTTGAAATTATGGGTAGTAAAGTTAAAGAAAGCTACGGAGGGGTCGTTAAAGCCTCGGTCATCATAGCGCAGCGAGGCTATGCCTTGGCGAGCCAGTGCATCAGCAATCACGGCAAAGGGCTTGTGGTCAAGGAGTGTCTCGTCGCGATCCTGCTGTCCGCTACCCGTTACCAACAACACAACCGGTGTCTGCTCACTATAGTTCTCAGGCAAAGACAAAGTTCCATGGAAAGTATAGTCACTATTTCTGAATGTCACTTCCTCCGTCTTATAGGGGAAAGGACCTACAGGCGTCTGCGGACGGTTCACCTTGGGAGCGCCAGGCTTTAGGGTGAGCGGTAGCGAGATGCCGTTCTGTATATAGGTACCTGAAATGACATTCATCACCATCACGCCCTCATAGGCAGCACCTATCATAGGAATCACAACCTTAAGCTTGCCTTCGGGCGTATAGATCTTCTCGGCCTTGATGCCTTTCACTCCCTGCGAGGGCGAGTCCAGCGTGCAGCCATCGGCGTCGAAGTTAAACACCAATGGCAGTTTCATGCCTTGAATGTCGAGTTCTCCCGACCATGTTCCTTCTTGGGCGCTCAAGCCCATTGTGCTTGCCACAAGGAGCAAAGCAGTAATAATTCTTTTCATGTATCCATATATCTTCTTTAACTTCCCTAACTCCTTTAACTTCCCTAACTTCTTTAACTTCCCTAACTTCTTTAACTTCCCTCGCTCGGCTCTGCCGCTTGGCAAAGCCAAGAACTTCTTTAACTTCCAACTCTCTGCATAAACGGCAGCGTCTGAGCCTGTTCCAACATCATATCTGCCAACACAGCATTTGCATTACTCTCGCCATTGATGGTATCAAAAATAGCCTTCAAACCTTCACGACCACCATCGTGCTTCAACACATGAACCAGACAGAGATACTGCAAGGCTGCACTCGAGGAGAGAATATCCAAGTCGGTAACAGCCAGTTGTGAAAGAGCCAACTGATAGGCCTCATCAGAGTTTTCCTCAATAAAACGTTGCACATCACCAAGAGTTACAAGCCCGAAAGACTCAAGTACTGGTAGGAAAGGCATCAAAGAGACAGGATAAATCTCTGCCTGATTAACAGCAGCAATGCGTTTGTTCAACCTGTCAAAGGGAGCCAGATCGAGGTAACTGCGAAACGAGTCAACCGACAAAGGAACCTCGTCAAGCTGTCCGTCCTTTACCAATGAACGGATCTGACGTCTATAGTCGGTAAGCACCATACGAAGACGACTGAACTCATCGTCAATGAGTTCGAGCATGCCAGCCAGACGACTGAACTGCCGTGCGTACTCACGGGGTATCTTCACATCACCCTTATAACGAATGTCGTGTTCGATGGTCGACCACACATGCTGCAATCCCGTGCGCATCTGCAGTTCGAAACGCGGTCCGCCACTCTTCATTCTACAGATATAGTGCAGCGAGTTATAGCCAAAGGAATCCAGCTGGTGCAGTTTACGTTTGTCAACGCTCTCCTTCCAATCTATGTCAAAGAGGCTCTTGGCTATGGCAGCCACCTTATCAACCTCATCAGTATAGAAAGTGATGACGCGCATGCCAACAAGGTCTGTGATATCATCAATACTCTTATACTTCGCCCCTTTCAGTTCCAGTTTACCAGCCAGCGAGTCCTCCGCCTTCACCCTGTATTCAATGGCAGTGACATAGATGCCCTGCTCACGAAGCGCACTACTCAAAAGGTCGTAGGCCTCTTTTGCCAACAGTTCCAGCGAGGGACGCAGTTCACGATACTGCTGCATCAGTGCCTCGCCATGCGAATCCAATGTCACTTTCTTCCCCATTGCGTGATGATTTACTTAAACTCAAACAGATTGATAAAGCCAGTCATGGCGAAGACAGCACGAATATCGTCAGAGATGCCTTTGATATATACATGGCTCCCCTTTGCCTTCGCATTCTTCAATATTCCAAGGAATATACGCAGACCGCTCGATGAGATATATTCCATATCCGTGCAATCTATTACGACGTCCAGTCCATCGCAGTCATAAAGAGGCTGCATGGCCTTCTCCGCCTCTTGAGCAGCCGCAGTATCGAGGCGTCCCTCCAGAATGGCAATCAGATTACCATCTTGTTTTTGAATTGTTGTCTTCATCGCTATATACTTTTATTTATTAGTTTTCAGTTTCTTCCTCAACGTCAGCACATTGAGGTTATCCATACGCTCATAGTTAACGGAATCCATCATCTGACGCACCAAGTAGATACCCAGTCCACCAATAGGACGTTGCTCTACCGAGAGTGTTGTGTCAGCATCAGCCTTCGCAGTAGGGTCGAAAGGCATGCCACTATCAATGATGGTAAACTTCAGACGAGTATCGTTTGTCGTCGCCTCGATGGTCACATTACCCTGCTTACCCGACGGATAAGCATACTTCATCACATTGACCACAGCCTCCTCGATAGCGAGGTTCATCTGCATAGTAACAGCAGCGCTGAATCCCACCGTCTCGCACACCTCATCGACAAAAGCAGCCAGACGAGGGACCTCCTGTATATCGTTAGTCAAGACGAGGCGCTTGCTGTATTTCACATCGCTAACCTGCTTGATATATTGTATCGCCATCATCGTGAGATCATCGCTCTGCTCAGCGCCACCCACAAACTGATGGACAGCCTCGGTCATCAGTCCGATAAGCTGTTTCGGTTCGTGCTGATGATTAGCCAGCGCCTGACTAGTGACCTCGTTGACGCGTTCCATTCGGAACTGAGCATGAGAAGCATCCTCTGCCTCCGTCAATCCATCGGTAAAGAGGAAGATGGTCGTACCCGTAAATATCTGAGTCTCCTGCAACGTATATTTCCATCCTGGCATGACACCTACAGGAACATTCGAATCGCAAGGCAGAGGTCCTACGCCTACGCCTACAAGCAACGGAGCATCGTGGCCCGCATTACAGTAACGCATGCGTCCTGTGGGAAGGTCGAGCACACCGACAAAAAGTGTGACGAACATGTTCGTTTCATTCATGTCAGCTATAATCTCATTCATCGCAACGACAATACGGTCGGGCATTGCCTCACGAGCCGACACCGTACGGAAGATGGCTCTTGTCACAGCCATCACCAGCGAAGCAGGAATTCCCTTACCCGACACATCGCCAATACAGAAGAACAGTTTCTCGTCACGAATATAGAAATCGAACAAGTCGCCACCCACATCCTTGGCAGGAGTCAGCGAAGCATAGAGTTGCACATCATCGCGATCATCCTTCGTAGGAAAATTCTTTGGCAGCATACCCATCTGTATGGCACTCGCAATGTGAAGGTCTCTCTCAATGGAAGTCTTCTGTGCCGTGGTATTCTTCAGCTCGTCCATATACCTCACAAGCGATTTCTGCATACCAGCAAACGAATGACTCAGCTGTCCTATCTCATCCGTGCGCTGGAGTTCCGGCAGTTTTGTATCAAACTGTCCGGAGGCAATTGTCTCTGCTTGATGCGCCAGTCGTCGCAAAGGACTCAGCTCACGTGTGATGATACGTATGAAGAAATAGAGCATGAGCAACAAACCAATACAAACAATGGCCATAACAGTATGTCTCAACCGGTCGAAGCCACGGAAGATGTCACTCTTTGGACAAACAACAGCCAAGCTACAGCCCGTCTGACCAAGTGGTTTATAGAACACATAGCATTCCTCACCCTCAAGTTGCATGAGCTTCACACCCTCCTCACCATGTTGCATGGCATGTCCCAAGGCCGTCATAGCAGTATCAGGCTTTTCCATGGTCTGCGTAAAGATAGTCTGACGCGTAATCTTCGTTGAGTCGGGATGCATGAAGTAAGTACCGCCTCGACCAAGCATGATGCAGTAAGAGTTAGGATAAGGCTTAATGGCAGAGATGGTCTGTGAAAGCCAGTTCAGCGAAAGACTCGTATTGATGACTCCGATAACCTTTCCCTGCTTATCCTTGATGGCCCTACAGTAGCTGGTCACCATCTCGCTGGTATTGGTAGGCACATCATAATCCATATAGGGTTCCGTCCAACAGGGATGCTCAAGTAATATAGGCATCAGATACCAGTCCATGTAGAAATACTGATAGCTATCGCTGCCGCCCTGTATGGTGCGAATACTATCACCGTTGTGTTTGGAGTAAGCAGAGAAGTAGCGTCCCTTGTTCTTGAAATAATTTGGTTCGAAAGCTATAGAACAATTATAGAAGTCGGGATTGTTCAATAACATGCCACGACTATAGACAAACATAGAGTCTGGCTCGTCAGGGTGTCGCATCACAAGCCATTCGGTCATATCCGATGCCACCTCCACACGATTCAGGATGCCCTCCACGCGCAGAGATGTCTTGTCGAGAATTTGCATGGCACTATTGATGGCCTCCTGTCTAACTGCCTCACGAGCCTGGTAAAACAAGAAGCCGAGCGCCACATTGAAGATGACGGCAGCAAAGAATACTACCCACAGGCTGACCCTTACGGAGAGCTTACGACGGATATATGCGATAAACTTATTCATAATGCGCTGCTATCTTTTATCTTATTAGTTCCTCATACTTCACCTCGCGACTCAGCATACGGTTCTCCACCATCAGCCTACTGGCCTGTTGGACCATGTCGGGGCGCAAACGAAACTCGCGTTTCTTTGATTCTCTATCCACTTGCAAGCGCAGTACCTCCTTCAGCATCAGGCGCTGCAGGACACGATTGGTAGCGATATGATCCTTGTCAACATACTGCATCACGATATCAAGTGTCTCTTCAGGATGCTTTGCTGCCCACTCCCATCCCCGACGACTTGCCTCTGCAAAGCGACGAGCCTGCTCCTGGTGTTCCTGATAGTACTCACGGGTCATATAGAGACCATCCTCCTGCACGTTATATCCATGGTCGCAGAAACGATAGACATTCTTATCCGTCATCTCGACACCTGCTTGCACCAGTTGGTAATACTCATTATAGCTCATGGCCAGGGTGGCATCGAGTGCGCCGGATACAAACAAGTTGATATTCTGCGCAAAGCGTATCCATTGATAGTCAAGATGTTCCTTGTTGCTCATGCAGATGGCCAGCTGACCGAAACCCACGCTCCAGATGCCCACTCGGGCACCTTTCTGTGTCAGAGGGTCCTTACCTCTGGAAGAAACGATCACCATCGCGTTGTTCATCGAGGTCTGCAGGATATTCACAAGAGGGACTCCGGCAGCTACAATCTCCATAGCCTGACACAGTTGCAATGTTGTGGCCTGACATTCATTATTATGCAATCGGCTCATGGCTGGCTGAGTAGCCGACGGATGTTCTATCTTCACCTTTACGCCAGCCTGACGGTAAAAACCTTTCGCCTCGGCGACATAATAACCGGCAAACTGTGCCTGTGCTGTCCATTGAGGTGTGAACACGATTGTTTCGTCCTGTGCCACGACGGGAAGTGCCGTGGCTATCATCACCATAAACAATATTTTATGAATCATTTGTTTCATCATCCAAACACCTGATTAATGAGTTCTGCAAACTCCTTGTACGCAAAAGTATCCTGGAGTTCCTGAAGAGCCGTAGCCAAACCCCGATAGTGCCACTCATGGTCCTTGCGCTCCTTGCTGTGGAAGAGATGCCACAAATCATCGCCCTGCACAGCATAGTCGCGGGCTATGGCCCGCATATTGGACAGTTTGTCGCCAAGTGCCACCATCTTAGCTTCGCGTGAAGCATTGGCAAGGCGGTCCATCGCTATTTGCTTGCGGGCGCGCCAGCTCTCCACACTATCACCACTCTCATGAGGTTCGTCACTCTCCATGGCCACGAGTCCTGCGACGCGCGCTCCGAACTCCGTGCGAATCTGTTCTATTGTCACATCGGTATCCTCCACGGTATCGTGAAGAACAGCCGCAGCCAGCAGTTCCTGATCAGGAGTCATCGTGGCTACTATCGCCACAGCCTCCATCGCATGAATGATATAAGGGAATCCCTTGCCACGACGTTCTGTCCCGGCATGGGCACGTACCGCAAAGATGATGGCACGGTCAAGTAGTTCCGTATCTAAGGCTTTATTTGACATAACTATGTTAGATTCTGACCACAAAGATACAAATAAGAAAATAAAACGCAAAAAATATTTTTATTTTTCTGCATTTATTCTCACACATTTCGACAATCAAAGCGCCGCTATAGTCATGGAAAACCTATGCTTTAGCAATTCACGACTTAAGTCAACAGCTCTCACGACTTAAGTCAACAACGCTCACGACTTAAGTCAAAAGGTCTCACGACTTAAGTCGGAAGTTAGAAAAGCGGCACTAAAAAAGGGCAAAACCTATTGTTTTGCCCTGTCATTCCTATTGTTTACTCAGAATCATCATCTCCAATAGTGATAGTACCATGCTGATAACTGTTCACTTCGACAGAACCTGAGACCATCAGCACTGGTCCTTGAAGCTGGAAGATGCGCGAAGTGGGTTTAAGATATTTCTGTTTCATGAGGGTATAATTTTAGCTCAATCATCTTTATAAAGCGAATTCTTGCCTATGTTAATATTCACATCATACTCATAGCCTTTCTCCAGTACGGCGCCAAAAGGAATATAGGCCTTGCCATTATGTACCTCGCCACCTTTACCGATAACGCAAGTCAGTTCAAAATAGGTATTGGCAGGCTCACCTTCCCCACTCCATGCCGTGAGCGTTTGAGGGAGCAGGAAGAGATAAGGAGCGCTAGAATCATCCAAAGGCACAAAGGATTTTCCCAGAGTCAAGCCCGCTCCCGAATAGAGGGTATAGTCGGACTTAGTAACACCCAGCGTCCACGATGAGGTATTGAAATAATAGTCGCCCTGACTCACCACGTTGTAGAGTTTCACCTCGCTCACCGTCAGCGTAGAGTCACCCAGATTATTTGCCTTCTTCACATAGATACGCAAAGCGCTGCATACGTGATTAAAGGTAAAAGAGAGTTTGCCACCCGTTACAGCATACGTTCCGCTGGCAGTAGCCACCAACAGGTCTTTCTGGTTTGAGGCTGTCTCATTGACAGAGAAGTTGATGTATGGTCCGGTAGCCAGCTCACCCTTGTGGAAAGTAACATGCTCCGAACAGGCATACCAATCCACCGCGTTTTCCGTGTCCGGCCATCCCGTATTACCATCGCCAACCTTCCAGCCCTTCTCACCGTCTTTCGTTGTCTCCATAGAAGAACCGTTTGTTTGTGGCTCCGAGCCATACACATAGTTCAGATAGAACTTATCAAGCGAACTAGCAATAGCAGCCCTCGTGATACGACTCCCGTTAGGTATTGCATAAGGAGTTTCCGACACCTCGAAAGACAGCGCACGCACTTCAGGGCGCTGCGGTGTGGCGTCGTTGTCGTCGCTGGAACAGGCAGCCATCGTGGTTGCTACCAGCATCAAAGAGAATAATTTCAATAGTTTCATCACTTTATTGAATTGTTATGGTATTTGTTGGCAATTGCTTTATCGTCACCGCATCATTGAAGGTATATACGCGATGATTTGCAGCTTCATAGTACTTCAAGGTCAGCTTCTCGCCTTCCTCGCGACCATAGACCACCATACGTCCGTTGGCATGCGCCACGCCGCGGCACTCATTGCCCACGAAGGCACCCACCATATCATTGTTGGAAATGGCCAGATCGGCATTGGCCAAGGGAGTGGAGTCAAGCGACAGGCTCATGACGACGGGATACTTAGCAGGTCCTAACGTGAAGTTTGGAACCAAATCCTCATCAACGCCTATCACCTGATCTACTTTATACAGGAAAGACGCAGAACGTGAGAACACGTGCTTTAAGCGACTATTATAATACTTCAATGTAACATCCATCCACTCCTTGTCCGTTTCATTACCAAATACCTTCATCAGATAGGAATTGTAACCAGAATCAGAGTCATCGACACGAACAGCAGGACTAGACAAGCCACGCAATTCGTCGTCCACGAAAAGAGCCATCAAGTCATCCTTACTGGTATATTCCTGCAGCTCAGGCTCAATCTTCACCAGTATGACAATCCAGTTCTCGTAGCTTTGCGATTGTGGTTCCTGCCATTGGGGAGCCTCCTGATTGAAGTTCCAATCCATCTGCCACGTGGGCGCCATCGTTGTGTTCTCCAACGTAAAGCCCTTGGAGCTGTTGCTATCGTCATCACTATCGCAGGCTCCCATTGCGAGACCTGCCAGCAGAATAGCAGTAATATAAAATATACGATGTTTCATAACTTATTTGATTACGACTTTATTACCATTATATATATATAGACCCTTCTTCGTAGGACGCTTTGGCAACTGTACACCATTCACGTTGTACCACTTGCCATTGGCATAGTCACTACGTGCGAAGCTGATAGTTGTGGGCTCGTCGGGAGTACCCACCACAGCATTGGCACGGAAAGACATCTGCTCCATGGTGCTGGCTACGATTTCTTCATCGCGCTCAATAGCGAACCATATGCCTGTCTGCGTTTCACCATTGATGCTGAGATAGAAGACAGGAACATCCGTGTGGTCCTTTGCAAGCAACTGGGAAGCAATGGCCTCTCCTACCTTCTCTCCATTAGCATAAGCCACCAGGCGATCACCTTCCTCAAGACTGAAGCCATCGATGACAGCCGATACACTCATGGTAGAGCGATGCGGAGCTGAAGGCGCCTTGAACGTTGTGGTGTAGCTCCACTCATCGACAAACGTGCTGCCGACCTCGAAGAATGGATAGCGGAAGGTAACAGGCGTGCCACCCTTGCGCAATAGCATATAACCCTCACCAGGTTTCATATACTGCAGGCTGCCGCGCCAACGTCCCGTGCCACCGGTAAGTGTGAAGTAAGCAAACTCATTGTGACTCTTCACCACATCGCCCACCTCTGCCTTATCGTAATAGTCACTCAAAGCAGTCTCAACACTCAGGTTCATCATCGGTGTATAGCCAATACCGTTCCACCCACTCTTAAGCTCAATGGTTCGTTGATCTTCTGCCTTGATGATACTTCCAGCAACAGGGAAGGAGATATCATTCTGGACCTTGATAGCGTAAGCCTTGCGTGTTGAGAGCATGATATTCTTCACGCCACTTGACGACAACCAGTGGCCGTTAGTATAAAGCAGAGTCAAATCACTATTCATGTCGGTCAGCACGTCGCCCTCAATCCATGGCAGTCCGTCGAGGAGATTGTTCAGATTGAAGAGCTTCTCGCTAGACACATTGAATGATATCCAGTTCCAACCTTGTTTCAAGTTGAAGGTCTGAACGAAGTTCTTGCCTCCCTCGAAGCGCACTGGCTTGTCAACACCAAGGACTGCGGATTTCTTAAACTCCAGCGAGTCCTGGCCATCGGCTGTCAATATCAGTTCCCTACCAGTAGAATACTGCCACAACTTGAAAAGCAGTTTGCGACCACTGGGTTTGTTGTCATAGACAGTCAGATAGAGACCATTATCTCCAGTCAGAGCCGAATGTTCGATATGAGCAAAGCCGTGGCACTGGCCCTCATGATCGAATGCACCAATGATGTCACGCGTGTCGATATCAATCTCGTCATTGAGGTACACCTGACCAGCGATATTCATAGAGTACTGAAGCAGGTCGCCAGGAACATTGAATGCCCAATCAGGTTTTTCAGCCTCAACGGTGATGTTCAGATAGAGTGGTTCCCTGACACCTTCCTCGTCGGAGAAATAGATAATCTCATCATACGTACCTACATTCAGATCCCTGCTCACCGTACCAGTTATAAGCGCAAAGTCATTCGGACTGATGATATCGCTGTATTTTTCCAGTTGCAACCACTTCGGACAATTCTCTATCGTATAAGTGTGACTCGCAGCACTGTTATTCCTAATGCTCAAGCAAATCTCATTAAAGCTATCTTCTTGTGTATAGATTGTCCTTGTCTCGCGGTTAGGCCACCATTCCAGATTACTGTTGTTTACATAATAGCAAGCAGTCTGAGGCGATGCCATCGCATTGCCGTTCTTATCCTCGATATCGCGCAGCGTAACGTAGATGTTACAACGATTGATACGCGAGGTCTGTTCATCGACACTCACAAGTACCTGATTGTCCTTTCCCACATAACTGAAGGTCAGGTTCTTCAGTTCCTCGTATGGCACCACAGGTGCAGCCGTCGTACCATCAATATGTGCTTTGGCTGTCTCGATGCTCACCTCGTCGGCAAACGGATAGTCGCGCACTGGTGTGGATGTAGGCTCCTTTGTCTGTGGGTCTAGCTCATAACGAATGCCGCCCTTATCATCCTTATATATCCTCCTGCTATAGGGATAAGGCACAAGTTCGATATCATTATTCTCCTGTCGTTCCTGACGATCGAATGAAAGGTAGGTCAACAGTCCTATTTCATCACCACAAGGACTCTTCGAAGAGTAGTTCTTAATAAGTGTTGCCGGCAGAGCCTGCTCGAAGAGGCACAGCTCATCGATATAACCTCTCAGCCAATTGCGAGTATCAATTGTTTCTATCTTTCCCTGTTCATTCTTCTTATCCGAGAGCGCTGCACCGATAAGAGGATGTCCCCCACTGATGCCCCCCAGAGAGTCGGCGGCAAAGGTAGAACGAAGAGCTGCATCCACATAGATGTTTGCCAGTCCGTGCGAGCGGTTCACCGTCATAGCAAAGTGGTGCCACTGATTGTCACTCCAATCGCCAGGGACTTCAACACCCATTCCATGAGTTCTATACATCAGTTTCTCAGCTTCAAAAGCGATATTGAACTGGTTCCTTGCATTGTCCTCGTCAGCGCTTCCCGCACCATTACTTAGCAATACACCTCGACCTTCTGAGTCTGTCTTGAACCAGAACATCAACGTATAGTCTTGTTCTTCTGTTCGCTTCAAGGTGTTCTGATTGAGTGCCAATCCACGGTCTTCCCAGTCCAGATGGAGCGAGAATCCGCGTGGCATTGCCCACGAAGCACCTTTCAGCTCTGCATTAGCACCCTGCGTATGGTCCATAGCATAATTGCCCTGGCCTTCATTCATCGGATAATAATCCACGAGCCCCACTTCGTATCCCGTCAGTCGGCGACTGCCGTAAGTAGATCCCAGCAATCCACCAGTAAGGGCACGATACCACAGGCGAGCCTCCATCATACGACCCTCGTAGTATTGGCTCTTTGTGCGGTCTGTCTCATTTGTACGACCAAAGATAAGCGGTCCCGTTCCGTTATAGAGTGCCTTCATCTTGGACTGTCCAATCTCTTCTCCGCCATTGAAGAATGTCAGCACACTATCCTGACTAATGGTCATGGCAACCTGTGTGAAGCCGCCCTTGGCTATTGCCTCAGTCGAAGTGTACGTGTGCTCGTCAACGACAGCCTTCAGATGGTAATCGCCAGTCAACCACAGTTGTAGTTTCTTGCCATTGGTACCATGTGAGAATAGCGGCATCTCCTTGCCATTATCACTGGGCTTGATCATCATGTCAATGGTCAGATTCTTACCACTGAAGTTACGCTGAGCCTCACTTTCCACGCTGGCCTTTTTCGCAAACTCCAGACTGACAGTCTCTGTCACATCGTCGTTGTTCACCTCGCCCTTCACCTCGAAGTTAGTGATGTCATTCAAATAGTTATATTCTATATCCTCAGAGAAGTTGAACACAATATTGTCCTCATTTGTTATGATACCATCCTTAGGCTCTGGCATTCCGAACAACTGCGGACGACGTGTATCCTTTACGCCGCTAATGATTTTCGAAGGCGTCGTCAGGAACGAGTTGCCATCACGGCAATAGAGCACAGCCCTTAGGTCGTAGGCCTTCTCCATCACAGTACCCTCGCCATAGAACTGCGTGATGATGTTGCCATTCTCAGGAATCATCTCACGTACGCCATTGGCTTGAGCCATCAGCGTTGAGTCAGCATAGTACGAGCACAGATTAGTCCAACTGTTTTCACCGCGCATCGATTCCTTATACTGGAACTCAATGTGGTCGAAGTTCTTCTGGTACTTGTTAAAGCCGTCAATCGTGATAGGCAAGAACCAGCCACGCTTCTCGTTCCATGGTGCATCGGTATTCATGACCCACTTATCGCCTGGCGATGAGATGTTCACAGGCCCAGCCTGACGCAGGTAGTGCACATCGAACTTCACCTTGTTCTGTGTATTTGCGAAGTCTGAGCTGGAGGCCACACCAAGAGTGATGCCCTCATAGTCAAACTCACTACCAGCATATACCTCCATAGTCTTCTCCACCACCTTGCTGGGATAAAGAGCCACTGTCATACCATTACCGTTGAGCGGCGTACCATCCACGTACACCTTTGCGCCATTGGGGTTCGTCTCTTCATCAAGGAAGAAGGTGAACATGGTCAGACCACCTGTAGCCGATTCAGGTTGCTCACTCTCGTTGGTCAGATACACCTTGAAACGAGCAGGATCATTAATGGCTATACCACTCATGCTCTGTCGGTCGAGCGTAATCTTCGGATTACTGATTTTCTTTGTTCGTTCATCGAGCAGCGTTCCCGGACGATATACCAGTGTGCGTCGCTCATCCTCCCATGCATTACAGGTTGCACCGCTACGTGTGCGATAGATGAAGCTGCGTGGATACATCACATCGCTATAATCAACACCTCCACTCACGTGGTGGTTGACACTCTCCAGCCAGCCATCGAAGTTAGCATTGTGGAACACATCAAAGTTGTCTGCATTCTCAGACTTCAAAGTATCGGTAGTCAGCGTTCTTACACGGAACACATCCAGATTCAGATGGCTCTTGGGATCCATAGAGAGTGTAAAGCTCTCCTTACGAGTGTAGTTATGGGTTGTGCCATAAGTGCCGGTACTTGAGTAGTCAACTACAGGTACGATACCAAACTTGAATGCCACTCCAGCAAATTTCATCTCTACACTACCAACGCCAGCCTTGTTATTCTCCTTTACGCCATCCTTAACAACCTCGCCAAAGCTCAACTTCTTAGCCAGCATCTTAAAGACAGATGCCAGTGCCGGTTGTGACAACAGGACTGCACCTGCCTTAGCAAGTTTGTCATAGCCATTAGCCCCATCATCGCCGAAGTAATCGGCTGTGGTAAACGGATAGTTAATATTCTGTGCTACGCTATATTCACTCTCGAACGTTTCGTTATATGTCACCTTAGAACCACCGTCAACGTCATAGTTGGCTACAAGATCATAGGCGCTCAACTTCTCATATTCGTTCTCACCTATCATCTTCACCCATGCCAGGAACACATTCTGTTTCTGGGCCAGTTCATCGATTCCTCCAGTCACACCCGTTGGGCGGATGACCTCATAATCCACGCCGAAGTCCTCATGTGTGGATGCCACCTTTGACCAATAGACGGCCTTGCCCGTAGCATTAGCCTGTTTTTGTGCTTCCTCCTTTGTGCCTGTGTATAGCATGGCATGGATTTCGTTTGCCAACTTAGGCAGCAGCTCAGTCACAATATGCTTCTGCGAGTGTGCAAACTGCGATGTTACTTGCGGACCATAAGCCAGCGACTCATCGCGTACCAGATGATAGACAGAATCGTTGGCATCACGTCCTTCAGCAATATGTACCAGAGAGCCGTACTTCAGCGTATTACCAGTTGCCAAGGTACTGCCACCCAGTCGTCCTAACATGTGTTTGTAGATACTGTCAGGGATTGCACGAATCGTGGACATGGGAGTAACAATCATGTTCTGTACCACTCCGATATACACGTCAGCATCAGCACCTACCATCGTTGCAGCGCCACTGGTGGTGATATCCTCGGCCACGTTCATCGTGTAGGAATAGCCCTTCTTACCTGAGCCACTGAAGATAATACCAAGGTCTATCCAGTTCTGGGATGTGCCGGAATTAATAAGACCATACTCGGCAGCACCTGCTACAACGCCCGTATAGTTATCCAGTGCAGTACCCGTACCAAACGTCAGTTCCACACCTGCCTTGAACTTCATATCTACAGTATAATTGAACTTCAGTTTTGAACCCTTCGACAACGTTGCGGTAGAGCTACTGCCTGGCGGGTCGCGCAAGATGTCGATAAGGAGAGGTTCGCCAATAGAGATCGCATCCTTTGAACCACTGGTGGCAAACATGTTCAGGATATAGCCCTTCAAAGGCACGGCCTCATAAGTGGTACCATCCTGCTCCAAAGTCATTGTCAAAGTGCGAAGGGCGTCATCCTTAGTCAACAGACGCGTGGTTTGTTCTGCTTCCAGGAGGAACACACCCTGTCCTAAGCTATCAAGCTTCACAAGGTCTTGATGCAGACCGTTCTTCATGCCATTGTGCACAATAACCTTGCCACCACCAATTCTTACCAAGTCTTCCTTCCTACTACCCTTCACGCCATTCCACGGATAGCGCTCCACAACAGAAATCTGTATAGGATACTTACGTTCCAGGCTGAATACGGGATAGCCAAAGGTATAGTATGCCTTGTCATCAAAGAGGGGTTCCGGTCCATGGTTCTCCTCTGGTTTACTGTCGGCCTTTCCTCTACAGATTAGCGCCAGCTCACCCAACTGAACCTCAAAACCCTCATAGGTTCCTATATTCCCCCAATTGGTAGAGAGAATTTCCAGACGGAAGAACTGATAGAATTTGTGGTCGGCAATCGTATAATTATAGGTTTTGAGGTTGTAAGCCTCCATACCGGCATCGTTGGTTTCATATAGTGTTGTCCACTCGTCGGCCTCGGTGGCACGAGCCAGCAAACGCATGCCCTTAGGATTACGACCATCGTATTGTTGTGTATCGTTGCCGGTAGTCAATTCGAGCGAACTTACACTGACAAGTTTATCGGCCTTGAAGTTAACCCACCATCCACCATCGTTGGAAACAACACACCACTTGGTGTCCGGGTTTCCATCAAACAGGTTGTCATATAAATCAGAGCTAGCGCCTGCATGGCTTGCCTGTTGTGCATTCAGTTTAGCTGTGTGAGTATAAGTTTCGTATGGGTTTATATAGTCCGTATAGCCTCCTATCTTCGGACTTGCGAGCGGAACCTCTATCTTATTACCACCAAGGGTCTGGGCCAGGTAGCTCTTATCACCGAAATAGTCGAAGGTATCATAGCCCAACTGACGGTAAGTAATCTCTACGGGAGCATGATAGATGCGGTTGTAGCGATAGTTATAGATTTCAGTAGGCTGATAAACGCCATATCCGTCAACATCGGTGAAAGACCCCTTGTACTTGATGGTGTCGGGGATAAGACATTCCGTGAGGTCGATGACCTCGCCCACCTGACCATCCTGGAACAGTGTGGAGTAGCCCTCGCAATACACCTGCTGCACCTTCCATCGCACTGGTGGCAACATGAGTACATACTCACCTGTCAAGGAGTCGGGCTTTACAACCATGCGCTTGCGCTGCATCTCTACGGTGGTCTTATGTCCAGCACCAGCAGGATGATTGAACGTGACGTTACGCTTCGTAATACCAGGGTTCAGGTTGTCATAGACCAGCCATGATGTATTATCGCCCTCCAAAGTGAGTACCATTGACAAGTCATCTCCAAGGTTGTTGCGCGACAGGTTGTGGTCCAAAGGCAAGTCGCCTTGGTCCTTACCACCAACCACACGACCAGTAAGTTTCACCAGCGTAGAGTCATAGAAGTAGGTTTGTCCCACCTTATCGGTCAGTACCACGCCATCCGCACTCTTATACCAACCGCCATTGGTGAAGGTATGATTCTCCATCACGGCCTGAATCTTACAGCGAGTGTTATTAAGCACCTGGAACTGAACGTGTCCTTCGAAGTCGGTTTCTACATAGTCGCCCTTAGCATTGTGCAGAAGGTTATCGTTCACACGGAAGCGCACGCCCTTCACAGGAATGCTCGTACCATCGTACATCACATAGGCATTGAACTGAATACCATTAGTGATAGTAAATTCAGGTACCGTCTCATGATTAGTCCTGTCATTGAAAGTCACGGAAGTCTGGCCGCTCTCCAACTTGATGTTACCTGTGGAAACAGGAGTCACATTGTAAGTGATGCTTGTCTTTTCAAAATAAGACAAATCGTCAGCCATGAAGTAACCACTTTCGTCGGTCCTTACTTTCTTAGTCGCGCCTGGTTTTGTACGGTCTTCCTCCGATGAGGGGACTATTTCCACATCAATGCCGTTCACGCCCGTACCATCATTGAAGCGCACATAGCCCTCCAAGAGTCCGGTGTGCTTGCAGGCACCCTCCTTCACTTCGGTCTCAGTATAGCTCACGCCCTCACAGTCGTTGACCGCGCGTACCTTATATTCATAGTCCACCAACGGAGAAACCGTCTCGTCCTCATAGCTCTTCTGGTCGATGTTACTTTCCACCGTTTTCCAAGCATTTTCCCCAGCACCTTTCTCACGACGCAATACCATGAAGTAGTCCACAGGATTGTCATCGGTTTCCCAAATCAGCAGCACACTACTCTGGCGTGTCTCTGTCTTAAGGGTCGGTTCTATCTTACCCATGCTCTCATGGTAGAACGTAGGACATGTTGGTGTTGACGTAGCCGAGTATGCATAGAAAGTCGTAACAACAGGAACAACAGTGTTGTTTTCCTTCTTCCATCCGCCACCAAAGGCGTTAAGCAAAGCATCGACATTCATATCATTATCTGCACCTATATTCAGAACATCCATGACAGGTTGGACAACACCACTTTTATCATCCCATGAACCGCTTAGCTCACGATTAAAAATACCGAGTGCGTCAGAGCCATAGGTGTTACGATACTCAGCCTTAACCTCATCAAAATCATGGTATGAGACACAAGTAGTAGAGGCGTCGTTGTACCCCCACTTATGTATTGTGCTGTTACTTTGATTATACCAAAAACTGAATGCAGCATGATTTATACCACTGAAACTAACATACTCATAAACACGATGCAAGGTCCAACTTCCACCATGTCCCCATCCAAACACAGCGCCACCGTAAGAATCACTTCCTTTAGCATAAGCATAGCCATAGGACTTACAGTCTTCCATGACGATATTGGCATCATGCGTATGTCCCACAACACCGCCAACATAGTTCTGGGTGGTCGTAACTCTGTTTCTCAGATATAAATTTTCAAATCTAACCGTTGGAGAACCTTCTAATGAGCCCACAAGGCCAGCTGAATGATTACCACCTTCCACCTCTCCATCTACAACCAAGTTCTTGATAGTACAGTCCTTGGCATAGCGGAATGGTGCGATATAAGCCTCGTTACCTCCATTTATTTTCGCTGTGAGTGTATGGCCATTTCCATTGAAAACACCACGGAACGGATAGTTCATGGCACAACTATAGACAGTACTGAAGTCTGCATCCATGATGGCATTAACATCGCTATTTCCCTTAGCTGCTTCCACTTTGGCTCTGAAAGTATCCCAGTCACTACTTGTACGAAGCACCAGATACTCCTCACCATTAATGGTGACCGTACTCTTATCTGGTTCGTAAACCATGGAACAATAGCTGTTAATCACGTTCAACTTTGCATTGCCTCCACATCGGGCATAGGTTGCGCAGTTCTTTTTCTGCGTAGATATCTCGGTAGGTGCAAAGTAGCAATTAGTCACTGTGGCAGTGGTGTTCGGGTTCATATAACCTATGAGACCACCATTGGCATAGCAATCACTACCCTTGAAATTACCACCAAAATAACTATTGGTAATGGACAGCGTACCAGAGGTCAGATAAGCAACAAGACCACCATTGGTGGCATCACCAGTGATGCTGCTATGGATGGTTGCTGTCGATGCACAATTCTCAATAACGTTTGTGCCGCCAATAACGCCAGCAACAATGCTCGCGGTGAACTTACTCGACGAGGAGAGATTGCCTTTGACTTTCAGATTCTTGATAGTGGCATCCTTGACATAGCGGAACGGCGCACAATAGTCTGCAAAACCAGACATATTCACGGTCAGCGTGTGGCCGTTGCCATCAAAGTGTCCGCGGAAGGGAGCTGTACTAAAGCCCACGCTGGCTGTGATAGTGATGTCGGCATACAGGCGCGCGTTAACGTCGCGCTCACCCTTGGCACTGGCCAGCTTTTCATCGAAGGTCTGCCAGTCGGCAGCACTGCGAATAGGGAAATAGTAGGGTTCCAGCTTGTCCCATGTACACAGGGGCGAGGTTCCACGGTCCACGAACATCTCAATATGATAGTCCACACATGGACGCGAGAGACTGATCACCTTGTAGCGATTGTCGCGTTCATCGGCAGTAAGCACATAGACGGCAGTATCCACGGGTTCTTTCTTTCGGTTGACCGATGTTACGCGCAACTTCATCTCCGCACGTTTGTCCCATACGGCATTGTATTCATCGCCATACTCCCAATCAACGCGCACGGTATAGGCACGTTCGTCTGCCCATTTAGCAGAATAGTTGTCAATGGTCAGCAAGTGTATGTCATCGACTACACACGAAGCAGAGGCCGAGGCAGGGTTACCGCTCCATCCCCATGTCTGGGTAGCAGTACGACGTATGCGGTAGGTCAGATGCTCCAGCGTGCCCCCACCCGTCAAATGTCCTTCGGCAATGGCATCCACGAGGGTGCTGTCTATATAGGTATAGTTCTGCTCGTCAAGCGCGAACTCTACCGTTCCGATAGTGGTAAAATCACCCTCCTCACCTGTCAGCGAACGCTGCACCTCAAAGAAGTCAACATCCATCAGGTCGTCTGAATTAGGATACAGGATGTTCCACATCAGCTTTACCTTCGCCTTATGGTCGCCCATCGGCGTGGCAGTGAAGCCAACAGGCGTATGAATCATCTTCAGGTTCTGTGTCTTTGATGGTATATTCTCAATCAGGTAATTATTATTATCCCTATAAGATACTATGATACGGAAATTGTTATGAGGTTCTGTGGCATCAAGATAAATAGTACCGCTATTCATATTGTTGGGCAGAGACTCGCTCACCACACGCCCCTTGTAGTCGGTATACTCATAGCGTGCCGACGTGATATTCGTAGAGGCAATGAACCAGGGAATCTCCAACTTTCCCTGTTCACTATAGGCCAGAGTAGCCTCGGTCACCTGAGGACAAACCACATCGGCAGCCTTAGGCATGGTGATAGTTACATCATTGAGTCCCTTCACGTTTTCCTTACTACGACCGTTTCCATTGCGTTGCACATCCCACGTAAACGTCAGCTTCTTGCCAAGCATATCGTAAGGCAGGCGCCACATGGCATAGATGGTATAGGTCTTACCATCGGAGTTTCTATAGACAAGACGTTGTATATCTCCGTTTGCCGACGTCAAGGTGAAGTGATTGGTCGAGTTACCCTGCGTCACATCGATTTCACCTCCAACCTCGGTTGAGAAATGAATCCAGATATCCTTGCTGTCACTATCGGTATCCCCATCACGCAGCCAGTGGAACAGGGTCTTTGTCTGCCCATCCCACGTCACCTTCAGGTTACCGTTACTCACCCAGCAGTCGGCACTTTCCTGGTCATATACAGGCACCTGTATCTTAACCATATTCGTACCGTTGAGCGTTACGCTATAATTATAGGTCTCATCAACGTAAGTAGCCATTGCCTGCTCCGGCAATAACCATGCGAAAAGTGCCACCAGCAGCACCATCAGCCACTGTTGCCCACACGCGAATTGATATTTCGTATTCATAGTAGAAAAGATAAAAAATACGTATTCATTAGTTAATATATGCAAAGATATATAATTTCTTTTAATTACGATGCAAAACCGCCACACTTTTTTCTCATTTTTACATCATCCCCTTCGATATATTATCCAATAATACCTATAACACGAAAACAAATTTTGGCCAAAATTAAAAGAATAATGGCCAAAATTCAATTAATTCTGGCCATTATTTATTTTGGGGCTGAAAAAAATTATAGCTATAATTGATGAAATAATAGCTATAATTCGAACGATTATAGCTATTATTTGTTTTTAGACTTTCATGACGAGTAGGCTGTAGCTATCGTCTTATTTCAGAAAAGTTTCGATTTCATGAATGGCTTCTGCACGCTCTACAGGATTGAAGCCATGACCAGCACCTGGGATGACATGCAGGCGGGCCTGCTTGTATAGCTTCACGGCCTGCTTGGAGTCTTCCATGGAGACAATGGCATCCTTGTCGCCTTGAACGATCAGCACGGGTCCACGATACTTCTTAACAAGCTTGAGGGGATACATATCGCGCACTTCCGCAAAGTAGCGACGCCCTAATTTCACGCCCCAAATCTCGGTAACCTCACGGATATCCTCCACACGGGGATAGAAC
>Ga0265301_10002258_pt1 | contig 22804 bp, 17 predicted proteins | sample AusTroGonzalo_MG_2_FD_193488 | JGI IMG/M metagenome (GOLD analysis project Ga0265301, IMG submission 193488) | Bovine rumen microbial communities from tropical cattle in Woodstock, Queensland, Australia - Gonzalo_04 | ecosystem: Host-associated > Mammals > Digestive system > Stomach > Rumen ... | reverse complement strand
AGGTCTCTGTAGCGCCATTGAACGAGCCTTTGGCTTTCACAGTGCCCTTCCCCTGACGAGCCACAAAATCAGCTGTATAGCGCTGGCCATCAGCACCGAAACGGCCCTGAATGGTTGTCGGCGGCAAGCGCAGATCGCCCATCGGCACCAAAGCGGTGACAAACGACAAATCGTGCGTCTCAGCCTTCAGCGCCACATCGGCCTTCAGACGTTCAGGCGTATCCAAATGATGAACGGCACCGTCGGCTTTCAGATGGAAGGCCGTAGGCAGTGTCACGTCGAGTCCCGTAAACTCCATGCGTTGCATGTTGCCGTTCAACGAGCCTTTCACTGTCAACGGGTGGTTGGGATAACGGCGCATGAAACGCTGAGGCAGGCCGTCGGCAAAGCGCAGAATGTCCTGCTTACCTATCTGAGCATTCAGACGGGCACGCAGTTTGCCCAGTTTCTGTGCATCAAAGGCATTGAAGTCCAAATCCACCTCGCCTTCAATGTCTGAATCGGCTGTGCGCAGCACCACACCAGGCAGGGTGACATGCGTGAACGCCGTATCCAGACGCACACCGCCATGCAGTTCTTTCAGTTCCAAGCCAGTCTTCGATTCCTTCAAAGCAGCCTCTCGTACATAGAAGCGCGTACCCTCCGAACCATAATAAATGGAGTCAACACCCAACCGGACATCGGTCAGCGCATAGTCCATAAGGTCGCCCCTACCATCGTGAATGTCCAGACTACCCACCTGATACGTCGATGTCTCCAAATTAACATCGGCCTCGCGGGCCACAGCATGTCCCAGATAAGCATTAACATGCAGCGAGTCACCAGGCATGTGGACAGCCAATCGTGTACGGCTGATGCTGACGCTGTCGGCATTGATACGCCAGCGCACCGTAGTCGTTGTCGTGTCGACGGCAGCCGTGTCACTCAGAGCAATGTCAAGGTCAGCATCTGTCAAGCGGGCACCATTCACCTCTGCCAGCTCACGTTCCAAATCAATACCGTTGGAACGCAACCATAGCTCGCCGACATGTACCTTGACATGTAAATCGCTAATAAAGCCATTGGTATTGAGCTTGGCTTTCGACAGCGACAACTCATTGATTACAACCCGTTTATCAAACAAAGGCCGCAACTGCACGTCAGCCGTCAAGTGTCCTACGTCGGCCAGCGTGTCGCCCTCGTGAACCATCAGGAAATCGTCCAGCCCCAAGTTGAGTGGCCACTCCAGCTTGACGTAGCCCACACGCACCGTCATCCCTGTTTTCTCGGACACTACAGCCGCCACCTTATCTACCGCCCAATTCTGAACAGGGGGCAGATACAGCAGTACGGCCAACAGCAAAAACAGGAGAACTGGCGTCAGTAGTACCGCAAGGGTCCAGATGATTAATTTCTTCAAACAGGTGCAAAGATACAAAAAAGTCGGCGCGTACAAACCACATATCGACAATTTGTTGTTCCTTGTGAAGTTTTATTCTTTTTTAACCATTTATTTTGTTCCATTTTTCACCTAATTTAATTACCTTTGCACCAAATTTAAGAATTTTAAACCAAAACCATTAAAAATCATGAGACGAACCATTGTCTATGCACTGATGCTGATGCTCGGTGTGACCGCTGTTTTAAGCAGCTGCAGTAGCGAGACGAACTACTACGACCCCACTGCTGCCGACCAAGTACAGCACAACAAATTCAAGGAAGCTTTCGAGAACGCTTTCGGCAAAGTTGGCTCCAATGTTGACTGGGGCTTCAACGACGCAGCCGAGGAAGCAGCCATGACACGCGGCGATGAAGTCGTAGCAGACTTAACCACCGCGCAGGTCGGAGAGCTTTCCAAAGGAGAAATCAGTTCATTGTCTGAGAGCGCCAAGCGTAAATATCTGAAACAGCTCGTTGAGTCGGGCGTTAACCTTGGCACATTCTTAAGCATTTATCAGTTGCAAGCCTTCGGTTTCAAGCGTGTCGTCTGCGAGGACTTGGCTGTCAACTACAACAGCGACTTCGACTACAATGACGCCGTGTTCGACGCCAAGCGCATAGACGAAGCCGGCAGCGGCAAATACGCCACCTTCTACACCATTCTGCGTGCTGAGGGTGCCCGTAAAAAAATTACTATCGGTAATGCAGAAGGCGCTTACGAAGTTCATGAGGCTTTTGGCGTATCAAGCGAAACATTTGTCAACACCGTTGGCAAACCCCGTCCTGTTGCTGATGGTGCATACTGGAGTAAGGACAAGGATCCCGTTGTAAAAATCATCAAGGTTGCCAAGAAGGCCAATGGAGAAGAACCCACACTCATTGACATCCCCATCCATGCGGACGGAAACCGTCTGCCTCTGACTGCCAAGCGTGGTGAGCCTGCTGAGAAGCTTTGCGTAAACCTGGATTACAGCTGGGTTCGTGAGAAGGACCACATGGGTTCCGAGGAATGGTATCCTAAATTCATCCACTACGTAACAGGCAAAGCCAACACAAGCAGCGACGACACTTATGGAAACGAAGAGTCATGGTGGTACATCAGCGATTATGAATGGAGAACACCAGATGTTGACCCCGAGCAAGAGGAGGTTACAGCAACACAGCTGTACGAGGGAACCGCAAAAATAAAAAAACTGGATGACGATACCTTTGGAAAAGATGTTAATGCTCATTATTTCAGAGAGGGAGTAGGATACGCCGCATTTGAAGGGACACCTACTGAAGTCGCTGATAATGGATTCCAAAACGCTACGATGCTGACTAAGATGTATTTGCCCAGCAGTGTTACGACAATCGGCAACAACGCCTTTAGCGGATGCACTTACCTGCGTTCCATCGATATCTCTAAAGTTACCTCTATCGGCAGATATGCTTTCGAGGGATGCTCGAGCCTGACATCTATTACTCTTCCCGATGAATTCAAATTCATCAGCACCGGTGTTTTCCAGAACTGTTCTAGCCTGTCCAGCATCACCCTTCCAATGCAGATAGAGTCTATCGGCGACTGGGCTTTCGCCGGATGCACCAGCATCACTGCAATAGACATTCCTTATGCAGCGAAGCAAATTGGAGAATCATCATTCGAAGGATGCACAGGTCTGACCCGCATCTCTTTCGCTCCTGCTTTGCAGACTATTGGAAAGAATGCTTTCGCCGGATGCACAAGCGTAGCTACAATTACGATACCTTCAAATGTGAGCAGTATTGTTGAGAGTGCCTTCTTTGGATGTACAAGTCTGACTTCGGTTGAGATTCAAGGCTACTTGACAATGGGACCAAAAGTATTTGAGAATTGCACAAGCTTGGCAACTGTCACCATCCGTTCAACGACGCCTCCTGCGGGCAATATTGGCGACATCTTTAAAGGATGCAGCAACCTGACATATATCTACGTTCCCGCAGAGAGCGTTGATGCATACAAGAGCAGTACTGCATGGAAGCCCTACGCAAGCTATATCACTGCAATACAAGAAGATTAAGCACAAGATTAATTGTAGATTTCAATCATAGCAAATCGCCGTCGGACCACAAGGTTCGACGGCGATTTGTTATATGCGTTATCTGTATTAAGGAGCCAACACCTGCCACAGCGAATCGCTGTCGGGTAAAGGAGCCTCAACAACAATGGGCTGTTGCGAGACGGGATGAACGAACTCCACTCGACGGGAGAGCAGCGAGATACTGCCATCGGGATTGGAACGACGGGCACCATACTTCAAATCGCCCTTGATGGGACAGCCAATCTTGGACAGCTGACAGCGAATCTGGTGATGACGGCCCGTCAGCAGCTGAACCTCCAACAGCGAGTAGTGGTCGCCGCGACTCAGCATACGATAGCGGAGCACAGCCTTCTTGGAGCGAGGAACCTCGCGGTCGTAGGCATACGACTTGTTCTGCTTCTCGTTGCGGACAAGCCAATGGGTTAATTCGTTAAATGAGGAATGAGGAATGAGGAATGAGGAATGACTATTCTCACTACTTTCACTTCTCATTTCTAATCTCTCATTTTCCACGATGGCCCAATACGTCTTGTGCACCTGCCCCTCGGCAAACATCTTATTGAGACGCGTAAGGGCTTTCGACGTACGGGCAAAGACAACCAGACCGGCTACGGGACGGTCGAGACGGTGGACGACACCAAGAAACACGGCGCCAGGCTTCTGGTACTTTTCTTTCAAGTACTGCTTGACGGTTTCCGACAACGGTTCGTCGCCAGTCTTGTCACCTTGCACAATCTCGCCGCTTTGCTTCGAGACGATGATGATGTGGTTGTCCTCGTAGACTACTTGCATCGTTTTCAGTTCTTTAATCCTTCAACCAACTGGTTGGCACGTTCCAGCGCCAGGTTAATGTGGCTACAGATATTATCGGTACCTACAAGTTCGTCGAAACGAGCCTTGTGGAGTGTTTGCTGCACCCTGGGGTTAACGCCCGAAAGCACCACCTGGATACCATCCTGCTTAGACATGAGGCAGAGGTTCGTGAGGTTGTGAATACCAGTAGAGTCAACGAAGGGCACCTTTCGCATGCGAATGATACGCACCTTCGGACGCTGATGGCTTAGCGTTCCCATGATTTCCTCAAACTTATTGCCAGCACCAAAGAAGTACGGGCCGTTAATCTCATAGACCTCCACACCCTTAGGAATGGTCAGGTGTTCAAGGTTGCCCAACTGGAAGTCACTCTCCTCCTCTGCCGGATTAATCTCGTCGCTGATAACCTTGACATCGGTGGTCTCGGCCATACGGCGCATGAAGAGCAGACAAGCACAGATGAGACCCACCTCAATGGCGATGGTCAGGTCGAAGATGACGGTCAGCAGGAAGGTTACCCACAGCACGATGACATCGCTCTTGGGGTTCTTCATGATACTTGCGAATGAGCGCCAGCCACTCATGCCATAACTGACGATGACGAGCACACCAGCCAGACAGGCCATCGGGATGTACTGTGCCAACGGCATGAGGAAGAGGAAGATGAGCAGCAGCACGACAGCATGGACAATGCCTGCCACAGGCGTGCGACCACCATTATTAATATTAGTCATCGTACGGGCGATGGCTCCTGTAGCAGGAATACCACCGAAGATGGGCGATGCTAAGTTAGCAACACCCTGGGCAATAAGCTCCGTATTTGACGAGTGACGGGCACCGATGACACCATCGGCAACGGTTGCCGACAGCAGCGACTCGATGGCACCGAGGATAGCAATGGTAATAGCGGGCGACACGAGTCCCTTGATGGTATCCCACGACAGGGCGGGCACGGTGGCACCAGGCAGTTCGTTAGAGATACTGAAGCGGTCGCCAATGGTCTCGATAGTGCTAACACCAGCATACTGCTTCAGCAGCAACGTGGCCACCGTCATGACGATGATGGCAATAAGGCTGCCAGGCAGTTTTCCTAACGCCGTACGTCCGGCTATCTTCGGCCACAGGGCGATGAGGGCTACAGAACCGATGCCCACGCCAGCACTCCAGCAATCGATAGTGGGAAATGAGCCGACATAGGCAATCCACTTCTCGATGAAGTCTGAGGGCACTGTCTCCATCGTCAGGCCCAGCAGGTCCTTGATCTGCGTGGTGAAGATGGTGAGGGCGATACCCGAGGTGAAGCCCACGATGATCGGATACGGAATGTACTTGATGATAGTGCCCAAATGGAGCACACCAAACATGATGAGGAATACACCGGCCATCAGCGTGGCAATGGTCAAGCCCTCGAAGCCATACTGCTGGATGATGCCATAGATGATAATGATAAATGCGCCTGTAGGACCGCCAATCTGCACCTTCGAACCGCCAAGGACGGAGACAAGCAGACCGGCTACGATGGCGGTAATGATACCCTTCTCAGGGGTTACGCCCGAGGCAATACCAAAGGCAATGGCCAGCGGCAATGCCACAATACCAACAATGATACCGGCCAACAGGTCGGTAGTAAACTGCTTACGCGAATAGTTCTTCAGAGTCGCAAACAGCTGCGGCTTAAACTCTAATGTTGTCATAATAAAATCGTTCGACAATTACTTTTCCTAATATTATCCTTGAAAACGGGTGCAAAGGTACAACTTTTTTTTCGTTTACGACACGATTTACTGAAAAAAACAGCCTTTTCGCTGAACAGATTTGGTTTATATATAGGAAATAACTACCTTTGCGCCAGAAAGAAACAAAAAACTGCACGACAATGAAACACTACTTACTGACTACCCTACTCCTCCTCGTCGCGCTGACCAACAAAGCCGCCACCTACGACTACATGGTCTTCGAGACTAACGACGGCACACAACTGACAATGGCCGCCAACGGGCTGAAACTGGTCTATAAGGATGGCGTGCTGACAGCCACCAATGGCACCGTCACACAGACATTCAGCACAAGCAAGCTCAGCCGCATGTTTTTCTCTAACACAAAGCAGGGCGACGACGCTACAGGCATCAGCGACCTAAAGGACTCTGACAACCTTAGCGACACGGAAATCTACGATCTCAGTGGCCGTCGATTGCCTCAGGGTACCAAGCCTACCCCAGGCCTCTATATCTTCAAGAAAGGAAACACAACAACTAAGAAGTACGTAAAATGAAACATCTTCTCACCACATTCCTGTTGGCTATGACGATAGTCAGCAGCATAGCTCAGACACTTAACGTTCAGCAGGGCAACATCACCTACGCCTTCACCGCCGACGGCAATGACATGCGCTATAGCGACAACGGACAGACGCTGACCATCGGACAGAAGGCCTTCAATGTCAGTGGGATAACACAGATCACCATTGATGAGACCAGCATCGAGGCCAACACCGTCAGCATCAGTTATGACGGCACCTCGGCAAACGTTACCATAGCAGGGAACATGGCACCATACGTCAACGCCACCGTCAACGGCGCCCACGTCAGCATCAGCCAGACAAACACTGCAGACATCGATGGCGAAGAAATCACTTACGAGCTCAGCGGCACCAGCAGTAACGGCTCACTGACACTCGACGGCAGCTACAAGTGCACCATTTCGCTGGCAGGCGTCACACTCACAAATCCCAGCGGAGCAGCAATCAACATCACCAATAAGAAACGCATACAGATTAGTGCCAAGAACGGTACCAAGAACTACCTCACGGACAGCAGCAATGGTGAGCAGAAAGGATGTCTCTACAGCAAGGGACAGCTGCAACTGCAGGGCAAAGGCACACTGACCATCAGTGGCAATACGGCCCACGCCATCAAGAGCGGTGACTACATCACCGTGAAGAACCTGACGCTCAGCATTACCAAAGCCGTGGGCGACGGCATCAACTGTAACAAATACTTTCAGATGAAGAGTGGCAACGTCAGCATCAGCGGTGTCGGCGACGACGGCATACAATGCGATCCTGAAGAAGACGACGACCTCACCAGTGAGACCACCGGCCACGAGGACGAGAACTCTGGCAACATCTACATCGAAGGCGGCACACTCACCGTTAACACGACGGGCACTGACGTCAAGTGCATCAAGACTGACTATGTGCTGACCATCAGCGACGGCACCATTAGCACCACAGCAACGGGTACCGACAGCAAAGCCATCAAGGCCGGTCATAAGGTAGCGCAAACGAATAGCCGCAGCCAAGCACCCGGCTGGCCTCCCAATGACAGACCAGGCGGACACGACAACACGAAATACAACTACTATGGCGGTATGGTCATCAACGGCGGTACCATCTACGCCAAGTCTGCAAGACATGAGGCAATAGAGTCGAAGAGCACCCTCGTCATCAACGACGGTATCGTCTACGCCGAGGCTAGCGACGACGCCATCAACTCGGGCAGCGACTTCACCATCAACGGCGGTTATGTCATGGGCAACTCTAGCGGCAACGACGGTCTCGATGCCAACGGCAATTTCTACATCAAAGGAGGAAACGTTTTCGCGGTAGCCACCCGTCAGCCAGAAGTGGGTATCGACGCCAACACCGAAGGCGGCTACAAGCTTTACATCACAAGCGGCAACATCGTCGCTATCGGCGGATTGGAAAACGGCAGCAGTCTCAGCGGTGTCACAAGCAAGTCAACATCCTACAGCAAAGGCAGTTGGTACACCTTGAAGAATGGGACCACGACAGCCTTCTCATTCAAAGTGCCGTCAAACAGCAGCATGGGAACATCCATGACCATTGTCACCAGCAGCACACCTTCTGTATCAAGTGGTTCCAGCAGCGGTGACAGTATCTGGAACGGCTATGGCATAAAATGACAGTCAAGGAAACAGACTGCTTGCCACATAACTGAATAAGACAATATTTTCCTGTATATCCCGTTATAGTGTATGAGAAAGACATCTTGGATGAAGCAGTCGCGACAGGAAAATTTGATATACTTGGCAGTGTGGGGATTGCTCTTTGCAGCCCCACTGCTGAGTCTTTATGTACGGACAGCCAGCGACGTGAACATGACGTTCGAGTGGACTGAAGTATTCGTCGTTTGGCGGAGGCTCACGATATTCTTGTTGCTATTTCTCGTCCACAACTTTCTGTTGGCCCCATTGTTAGTACATAGCCATAGGCGTGTGGCATACTTTACCATAGTGGCCGTACTCATAGCGGTCTTCGCTTTTTTCCAGTTCAGCACGCCGCCTGACATGAAAAAACCTATGGGACACCGCCCGCCACCCCGTATGGAGATGTCCGATGCTCATCGGCCCCCATTAGACAAGCCCCGCCCTCCGAGACAACACCACCACATGCCGCCTCCTGTTGTCGGTGAACGTGAGATTCTGCCCATAGCCATGCTTCTTCTGATGTTTGGTGCCAACTTGGGCATCAAGGCTTATTTCCGCAGTCGCGACTACCGCAAACGACTGGCAGAGTTAGAACGGCAGAACCTTGAACATCAGCTGGAATATCTGCGTTATCAGATTAATCCACACTTTTTCATGAATACTCTCAACAATATCCACGCATTGGTTGACATTAACCCTGCGAAAGCGCAGGAAACCATCCGTGAATTGTCAAAGATGATGCGTTTCGTACTATACGAAGGAGACAAGCAGGGCATTCCACTGACAAAGGAGATGGAGTTCATACGCACCTACAACAAGCTGATGCAATTGCGCTATAGCGACAAAGTGCGCATCACGCTTGACTTACCAAACACACTTCCCAATCGTACGATGCCACCGCTCCTGCTTATCACCTTCATTGAGAATGCCTACAAACATGGCATTAGCTACCAACAAGAGTCGTATATCGAAACGAAAATAACCATTGATGACGATATGCTTCATTTCGAATGTCGCAATTCAAAGGCCAACGCCCCAAGCCAAGAAAAGGGCGGCGTGGGCCTTGCCAATGTACGTAAGCGCCTCAACCTCCTCTATGGTCATAGCTATTCGCTACGCATACAAGACTCACCAGATAACTACAATGTAGAACTAAACATTCCCTTATCATGATCCGTTGTCTTGCCATTGATGATGAGCCCTTGGCTCTCAGCCAACTCGTTACCTATATTAATAAGGTACCGTTTCTGGAACTGGTGGGACAGTGCGAAAGCGCCATCGATGCCCGCCGTATGCTGGACACGGAACCCGTGGACGCCATCTTCTGCGACATCAATATGCCCGACCTCAACGGCATGGACTTCGTAAAGTCACTCGCAGTGCCACCTCTCGTTGTGTTCACCACTGCTTACTCGGAATATGCTGTAGAGGGATTCAAGGTGAATGCAGTCGACTACCTGCTAAAGCCCTTTGGCCTGCAAGATTTTCAACGGGCGGCTTCGCGTTTAAGAGAGAGATTAGACACCCCTCATCCTTCATCTGCCACTTCTCACCTGTTCATCAAGACCGACTACCGCACGGTTAAAATTGTCATTCAGGACATCCGCTACATAGAGGGCATGTCAGAGTATCTGAAGATACACCTTGACAACCAGCCTAAACCGGTGATTACCCTGTTGGCCATGAAGATGCTTATGGAGCGTCTGCCACAGAACTTCATGCGCATACACCGCAGCTACATCGTGAACCTCGACAAAATTGTGGAGGTGAACAAGAACCGCGTTATATTGGACAACAACACTTATCTGCCCATTGGCGACAGCTATCGCGAGCAGTTCAATAAGTACTTGGACAGCAACTACATAGGAAAACAACAATAACAACATGAAATATAAAGACCTGTTTATCGATTTCGACGATACGCTCTACGACACCTACGGTAATGCCGTCATTGCCCTACAGGAGACCTTTGAGGCGTTTGCCTTAGGACAATATTTCGACGACCCGCAAACATTCTATGATGCCTACTGGGCAGCGAACATTGACCTATGGACGCGCTACTCCCGAGGCGAGATTACGCGCGATTTCCTGATAGTAGAGCGTTTCCGCCGGCCGCTTAGCGTCGGCAACGGCATTGACATCACAGAGGAGTACTGTCTGAAGATGAGCGACAAATTTCTGGATTTCTGCGCTTCGAAATCTGGCGTTGTGGAAGGTGCCCACGAGCTAATGGACTACCTGCGTCAGAAAGGCTATCGCATGCACATGTGCAGTAACGGTTTCCACGAAGTGCAGTACAAGAAACTGGCTTCCTGTGGCCTCCACGACTATTTCGACACCATCATCTTGAGCGAAGATGCTGGCGTCAACAAACCGTCGCCTCTCTACTTTGACTATGCACTCAAGACATCGGGGGCAAGCCGCGAAACGACACTGATGATTGGCGACAACCTACAGACAGACATTCAGGGAGCCTTATCGGCAGGCATCGACGCCCTGTTGTTCAACCGATGGAAAGTAAATCTTGACGAGAGCACTATCATCCCCACTTTCGTGACTAACACATTGTCTGACATCAAAAAAATATTGTAGATATGCAAGCTAATATAGACCAGACCCGATGGTACGACCGCATCTGGGCTGCGTTCATCTTCTTTACCCGACTGCCATTCTGGCGACTGCACGAGCCGCCAAAGGCATGCTATAAGACAGTCGTCGAACACTGGCCACTGACAGGATGGCTGACGGGAGGTCTGATGGCGGGTACGCTGTGGATTAGCAATATGTATTTGCCATACATCGTAGCTGTATTACTGGCCATTATCGTGAGACTACTGGTAACAGGAGCTTTGCATGAGGACGGGTTTGCCGACTTCCTTGATGGTTTTGGGGGTGGCACAGGCCGCGAGCGCATCCTCGCCATCATGAAAGACTCACATATTGGCACCTATGGCGTTATCGGACTTGTACTTTACCATATGCTGCTGGCAGCGACGCTCTTCTCTATGCCACCAACGATGGCCGCGCTGACCATTCTGGCCGCGACACCGTTTGCCCGTATGGTAACGGCACAACTGGTGATGATGATGCCATACGCCCGACAGGAAGAGGAAGCCAAGGCAAAGACCGTTTACCGTAAGATGGACTGGCGGGCCGGCATCAGCCTGGCCATACAGGGTTTGTTGCCGATGGCTGCTTTCCTCTGGCTGACCCACATCTCTTGGGAACTGGTGTTCTTCATTCCCTGTATCGTCATGTACCTTCTCTATCTGCTCATCTGGAACAAGCTTCGCGGCTATACCGGCGACTGCTGCGGCGCCGTCTGTCTGCTCGTAGAACTGGCAGTCTATCTTGTCGTCTGCGCAGAAAATGTTCAATATTCAATGTTCAACGTTCAATGAAAAGAGTCATCCTCATCACCGGCGGCCAGCGTTCTGGCAAGAGCAGTAAGGCCGAAGAGCTGGCATTAAGTCTCTCGGATAATCCCGTCTATGTAGCCACCGCACACATTTGGGACGAGGAGTTCCGCGAACGGGTGCGCCGTCATCAAGAGCGCCGAGGTCCACAATGGGCAAACATCGAAGAGGAGCTACACCTAAGCCGTCATGACCTGACGGGCCGCGTGGCCGTCATCGACTGTGTGACATTATGGCTAACCAACTTCTTTTTCGCGAACGATTCCGACGTCGACAAGTCGTTGGAACTGGCAAAGGCAGAGTTCGATGCCTTCACTGCACACGACGCCACCTATATCTTTGTCACCAACGAGATTGGCTGTGGCGGTGTTAGCGACAATGCACTCCAGCGTAGATTCACCGACCTTCAAGGTTGGATGAACCAGTACATCGCGCAGAAGTCCGACGAGGTGATACTTATGATTAGTGGAATACCTTTAAAGGTAAAAGGGTAAAAAGGTAAAAAAGTAAAGATGAAGACGTTCGACATACATCCCGTAGACTGTTTGATGCAGGCAAAGATACAGGCAAAGATTGACAACCTGAACAAGCCTAAAGGCTCGTTAGGCCGTTTGGAAGATATAGCCATGCAGGTGTGTTCGATTCAACAGACGCTGTCACCACGTCTCAATCACCCGTGCCATCTACTCTTAGGTGGCGATCACGGCATTGAGCGCGAGGGCGTCAGCGTGTCACCTCGAGAGGTCACTTGGCAGCAGATGCTCAACTTCAGCCGAGGCGGCGGAGGCGTCAATATGTTCTGTCGACAGCATGGTTTCAAGCTGCGCATCATCGATGTGGGTGTAGACTACGAATTCCCATATGAGAGTGGAGAATTAAAAATTGAGAATTACAAGATAGCACGTGGCACAAAGAATTTCCTCTATGAGCCAGCCATGAGTGAAGATGAGTTCGACCGCGCCATCCAAGTGGGCGTCGATTTAGTCAACGACTGCGTCGTCGAGGGCTGTCAAATACTATGCATCGGCGAGATGGGTATTGCCAATACGTCACCCAGCAGCATCTGGATGCACCTCTTCGGGAACATTCCATTGAGGGACTGCATAGGAGCAGGGGCGGGACTCGACAACGATGGCATCCGGCATAAGCATGAGGTGTTGGCGAAAGCACTGGAGCAGTATTATGAGCATCATGGAACAGATGGGCAATCCACAAAGCCCAGTAACCTCATTCTCCCCCTCCGCTACTTCGGCGGTTTCGAGATGATTGCCGCCATCGGCGCAATGCTTCGTGCTGCCGAACAGCACCTTGTCATCTTAGTGGACGGCTTCATCATGACTGCCTGTGCTTTAGCTGCTACCCGCCTATACCCCGTCTCACAGGAGTACATGGTTTTCACCCATTGCGGCGATGAGAGCGGACACAAGACAATGCTCAACATCCTAAATGCTAAGCCCCTGCTGCACTTAGGCCTCAGACTGGGCGAAGGAACAGGCGCACTATGTGCCTACCCCATCATCGACTCAGCCGTTCGCATGATGAACGAGATGAACAATTTCGACAATGCGAACATCACAAAATACTTTTAAAAGCTAAAAGGCAAAAAGGCCAAGAGAAAAACGACAGCCACCATCAGCAGCATCAAGATCTCAGCCATTCGGTTCACCCGGATGGCTTTTTTCATGTCGGCAGTTGTCAACAGACGGTCATTCTCGCCGATGTAAGGTTTATCAAAGATTTCGCCAAAATAGTAATGTGGACCGCCAAAACGACAGTTCAAGATACCTGCCAGTGCAGCCTCCGGATAACCGCTATTTGGCGAAGCATGCTTACGCCCGTTTTTCCAAACGAAACGGGCCAGTTGCGGTTTGCCTGCAGCTACCACCATCAACAGAGCCGTCAGACGGGCCGGGATGAAGTTGGCTACGTCATCTATACGTGCCGCCCAGCAACCGAAATCTCTATAGCGTTCCGTTCTGTAGCCAATCATCGAGTCAAGGGTGTTCACCATCTTGTAGGCCAGCATGCCCGGTGTACCCAACAGTGCCAACCAGAACAACGGTGCAATCACGCCGTCGCTCAAATTCTCTGCCAGCGTTTCCAGCGCCGCCGTCCGCACCTCCTGTGCCGACGACTCGCTGGTGTCACGTCCCACGATACGTGCCACCTGCGCCCTGCCCTCTTCCAGCGAACGGTCCAATGCCAGGAACACCTGACGCACCTCACGAATGAGCGTCGTACCAGCCAGACAATAGAAGATAATTAAGAAGTTGACAATTGGTAAATGATAATTGACGATTAGGCCTACGGCATAGGTAGCAGTAATGAGTACAATAGCAACAAGGGCTCCTTTCAATTTGCGGCAATGGCCCTTGTTGAGTCTGTGCTCGAAAAAGGCGATTGCTTTGCCGAACCCCACCACAGGATGAGGCAGCCGCTGCGGGTCGCCTATCAGCAAGTCGAGCAGCCAACCAAGGAGCAGGCTTATCAGGTTAGTCATGAGTCAGTATCTGATAGATGCGCTCCATATCGACATGCCGACGCACATGTTCGGCCAATTTATCATATTGTTCCTCCTTAAAATCGGCATAACCCTGAACAGTCATAGCCTCTTTGACCTTTCCCCTCAACAGATGCTCTATGACGGGCTGGTTGTCCAGAAAACCATGAATATAAGTACCAATACAATGGTCAGTCTGCATGATGCTTTCGTCGGTATCGCTGACACCTTGATGGATTTCATAGCCCTGACATTTCTGACCATCAAACAGGAAGTTCACCTGACGCGTGGTTTTCTCTTCCCCCATTGTTGTATGGATGGGCAAGAGACCGAGTCCCGGCAAACTGGCGATGTCGCCTTCGACACCCTCCGGATCGTCAATGGTCTGCCCCAGCATCTGGTATCCGCCACAGATACCCACAACCATTTTCCCGTCACGATGGGCACGCTGGATGGCCTGTGCGCAACCGTTACGACGCAGTTCCAACAAGTCATCGAGCGTTGTCTTCGTACCAGGCAATATAATGATGTCCGCACGGTTGATGTCTGTGGTATTGTTCGTATAAAAGAGGTTCACACGCGGGTCACGCTCCAGCGTGTCGAAGTCGGTATAGTTGCTGATATGCCGCAGCAGCACTACCGCCACATTCACCTTTCCCTCCGCCAGTTGGCGGCGTTTCTTTTCCAAACTGACAGAGTCCTCCTCTTCAATAAATATGTCCTTGTAATAAGGTATCACGCCAAGCACAGGCACACCACACACCTCTTCCATCATTTGGCGGCCCTCGTCGAAGAGGTGCATGTCGCCGCGAAACTTATTAATGACGACCCCTTTGATGAGCCGCCTGTCCTCCGGTGTCTGCAGGGCTATACTGCCATAGACGGAAGCGAACACCCCTCCCCTGTCAATATCGCCCACCAAAATGACGTCGGCTCCAGCGTGACGGGCCATCGGAAGATTGACCAAGTCAGTCTCCCGCAGGTTGATTTCCGAGATACTACCCGCTCCCTCCATTACGATGGGATTATAGCGCGAAGCAAGACGGTCGAAAGCATCGCAGACCTCCTGCCTGTAGTCTATCTTCAGTCCACTCTCCGCTTTTCTCTTTCCTCTTTCCTTCCAATAGTCATACGCATCCTTGTTTCCCAAAGGTCGTCCGTTCAGCACCACCTGCGACGTATGGTCGCTCTGCGGTTTCAGCAGCAGGGGATTCATATCCGTGTGGCAGGGAACGCCAGCCGCTTCGGCCTGCACGGCCTGCGCCCTTCCAATCTCCAGCCCCTCAGGTGTGGCATAGGAGTTAAGCGCCATGTTCTGTGCCTTGAAAGGTGCCGGATGATAGCCATCCTGCCGGAAGATACGACAGAAAGCCGCAGCAACGACGCTTTTGCCGACGTCGCTGCCCGTCCCCGCAAACATCACAGGATGGAGCACTTTTGGATGATTATTGGTATTAGGCATAGCTATGCATTCCTCCGAGGAAATAGTTTACTCCGAAATAGGTCATGAGAATGGCGAGGAAAGCCACAATCATGTAAAGGTGATATCTTAGGGGTGAGTTGTTAATGGCAAGAGGAAGGAAAGAACGATGGGCGGGAGCGGCATAGACCATAAAAGTAATAAGTGCCCACGTCTCCTTAGGATCCCACGACCAGTAGTTTCCCCACGACACGTTAGCCCAAATGGCACCAACAAAGATACCAATGCCAAGAAAGGTGAGGGCTGGGAAAAACATAAGCTGTGACAACAGATGCATCTCTTGTCGCTTCTTACGTACGACGAGGGCCGTGAGCGAACTAATGAAAGTCAGCGACAGCAGGGCATAGGCCATCATAATGACTGATACGTGGAGGGTTAGAAGGGGCGAGTTGAGTACAGGCATGAGATGCGTCATCTGAGGGTCCATCTGCGAGATATGGCTCACCAGCAGCAAGAATCCCGACAGGAGAAAACCGAACGTGAGCATGATGGGGAAACGGCGACTCGTCAGCATAGCCAGCAGCATAATGAGCCAGGCCAACGTCAGCATCGTCTCGTAACCGTTCGACATAGGTATGGTTTCTGTCACAATCCATCGAAGTGCCATGCAGAACGTTAAGGCCAGCCATGCTATTGCCAGCAGTATCAGAGGAATCATTGAGCGAAGCCACGAAGGTTGGAAGATACCGACAAGGAACAACAGGGAACCAAGCGTGAGACAGACCATGAAGAGTATAGTGGCAAAGGGTACCTGATTATACAGACGCTCAGCTCTGACGCGCTGGCTGTTGGGCAACGACCGTTGTCCGAACGTCTGTTGGTATTCCAACATCTTATCAAGATACTGGTTGGCAACCTCGAAATGTCCAGCCTGAATCTCGCCATTGAGCCGGGTAAACACATCGCGCATGTACTTCTGGTGTTCTTCGTTCATCGTCTCTGGCAAGCTACTGGTGGGTGCATACCATGTAGTTCTACCATGATCAGTGTAGGGAAATATCTTGAGAGGTGTACCTTGGTGCAACTGTTCGACAATCGTCTGTTTTTCCATCATCTTCATCGCCTTCTTGTCTTGCTTCAGCGGTTCCTTCTTCCAATCATCGTAATAGAAGATAAAGCCTGTAAGTACCTGTTCGGCTGTAAAATGCTGATAGCGGCGGCCTCCATAGAGTTTCTTGGTGAAATCGAGCGCATAGGTCTGCATGGGACAAACACGCTCGTTGTAGACTATGAAGAGACGGCCAAAGCGCTCGGCTGTCTCTTGTGGCAGAACCTTTGGCGTTGCAGAAACGCCGCAGTACACGAAGAATAGGACCGCAACGGCCGAAACACGTCGTAATAACTGCCTGTAAGAGCCTTTAGGGTCAATGAGAATCCAAACAAGCGACAGGAATAGCAGGGCATAGCCACCATAGGTGACGGGAATACCCCAAGGGTCGCTATTCATGGAAAGAATACTGCCCTGCAGATCTTCGTCATAGTTATTCTGATAGAGCCTAATGCCTTTATAGCTGGTTATCTGGTTCATTGATATGGTATAGGAAATACCTTTTCTTTCCGGAGTACGGAGATTGACCGATAATGGGTATATGATAACGTGGGAGACGTAGTCCGAGGGTGCATTGGTGCCCTCATGATACAGAATCTCGAACTTCTCCAGACTGATATTGAAGGGTAACGGGTGTACCTTCATGTCTTTTGTCAGATACTGACTGGTCATCTCGCCCTTGCGCAACAGAACGACACCTTGCTCAGCCGTCAGGTGCGTCAGCAGGGCACCAGCCAGAATGACGACAAACGACAGATGAAGTGCCACCACCGACGGTCTGCGCACCTTCCTTTTTATAAAATAGAAGATAGCGGCAGCAGCCAGCAGCGCCCACAGCGCCAAGAACCACCAAGCACCATAGATAGCGTCGGCAGCAAACTCCGTACCCTGGTATTTTTCAACAATCGTGGCGGCTGCCAACACGGCAACCACCACGACGTAAAGCATGATGACTATTTTCTTCATACTTAAATAACGACAAAAACGTGCCGATATTATATCGACTCGATGAATTTCACAATAGCATCGCGATCGGCTTTCGGCAGGTTATAGAATTTCTCGGTAGCCTTGAAGCCCTGCGACTGACGGCTATAGCCGTGCCACATGATGGCCTCGATGACAGTACGGGCACGACAGTCGTGTAGACGGTCGTCAGCACCTGTCAGACGGCGCGACAGACCGCGTCCCCAAAGAGGTGTCGTACGACACCAGCCTGTGCGGATGTCGTTCTCCATAAACAGGCGGTGCTGCACCATGTCGGTGTAGGGCCAGATGGTTTGGTAGGGGTATTTCGGCAGCAGTTTCGTATAGTCGCCGTCCTTAGCCAGATTGTTGGCGTCAGCGTATGCTTTCGTGGAGGCGTCCACCCACATCTTATCGGCTCCCGTTTTCCACGACGGACGGTGACACTGGGCACAGCCAATCTGCGAGAACAGCTGCTTGCCGCGCTTCACATCGGCCTCGCTGAGGTTGCGGGCAGCAGGAACGGCCAGACCGCGATGCCAAACCATGAACTGGTAGTACTGCTTGTCGCTCATCTCGTCCTGTCCATTGTAGGGTGCTCCCTTGTACAGGTACTTATCGAACACATCCTTCTTGGCTACCGACGAACAACTGAGAATTTCGTTCACACGGGCAGCAATACCCTCCTCGGTGCCATCGGCATAATAAGGATGCAGAACGCTCGACTCCGATGCGCCGTGTTCCTTGATGTAGCGAATCACCTCCTTGTCCTCGCTCATTGCCTTAGCCCAGGCGGGTGTGGTGTAGAGCCAGTGACGATCGGAACGGGTTACATTGGTGATGTTCCAGATAGCGTTGGCACCAGCACCATCCTGCAACGTACCGCGTGTCATAGCGTAAGTGAAGCGTTTCAACGGTCCACGGTTACCATGATGAGAGCCGGTGTCGTTATAGCCGGCACTATAGTATGCGCTAGCCTTGAAGGTGCCGGCGGCCTTGTCCCACATATTGGGGTTCATATCGACAAAGCGTGCCTCCGATGCCCACTGTTTCTCAATCTCCTCGTCGTCGATGGCATCAAGCAGACCTGTGCCGTAGACGCCGATGGTCGACTCCAGACGCACCTCATAGTCAGTTGGCTTCGGGTTGGTGTTGAAGGCGTTTGCGGGGATGGTAACCTCAGGATAGATCAGCGCATACTGCTCGCCGTCGGGGAATGTCATCGGCAGACCACTGGGCATCACCGTGACGTTCTTCCACTCTATGTCAATCAGATTCTCGTCGATAGGAGCCTTAAAGGGCGACATTGCCTGTGTCTGGGGCATGCCCGTCACTTCACTGACGTAGCCCGAGCTTTCGGTGGTGTAGCGCACGCCATCCTCGGTGAAGGCCTCCTGCGGATGATAGATGACAAGCAGATAGCCGTTGCCTACGGTGTTGGCGCGGTACTCCGTCTGGCGCTTGCCGTGTCCGTAACTGGGATGACAGGCGATACAGCTGTTGCGTACCCACGCCGGACCAAGACCGCGACGCGGCGCCTGGTCGATGGTGTAGAGTTTCTCGAAGAACGTCTCGCCTACCAGGAAGTCCTGTTCCATACCGGCAACGGCATCCATAGCCGGAGCAGGAGCCGAGTAGCTGGGTTTCTCCGTCGTACCCAATTCGCCGCCAGGATACCACTCGTCGGCACTAAACACATCATTGGCTTTGCCAAATACCTCCTCTTCAGGGGTCAAAACACCAAGGTTTTCATTGGTGTTGTCATCACCGGAACATGCTGACAGCCCGAAAGCTGCCAGCATGGTCACGATGTAGAATCGTGATAGTTTGTTCATAGATCAATTCTCCATTATCATTTCTCAATTGTCAATTATCAATTGTCAATTAGGGCGAAGCCCGCCTTATTCCTCCGTGATGGAATCCCAGTTCGTGGGGTCGTCGAAGTTCTTGTTCCAGATGACACTGCAGTACTTCACGAACGGTGCCGGCATCTTACCGATTTTGTCGATAGCACTATTGAAGGCATTCTCGACATTGGTGTTCGTAGCAGTCTGGCTGACGCTGGCAAAGAAGCTGTGGAAGCTGCCCTGGGCGGCATTGCCGTCAAGCGACCCCATCCATACGTTGCGGATACTGCGGATATTGTCCTGGAAGTCGGTGATGGAGTTGTAGCTGTAGGGCGACTCCACGTAGGCGATATCACCAGCCGAGAAGGGATTGGCAATCTTCGCTGTTCCCACCTCGTTACAAATAGCCACGCACGAACCCTCATCGTCGCTCAGCACCTGTGCGACGGCATCCTTCAGCGTGGGGAACGTGCTCTTCGAACCACTGATACCGGCTTTCGTCAGGTTCTCGCCGTAGCTCAGTCCGTTCTCCGTTTGGTAGTCCAGTCCGGCAGCCTTCACAACAGCCACGCGGCTGGCGTTCTTCTCGCCCTCCCAGGCTACCTGCAGTTGGAAGCAGCGTTCCTTGAGCAGACGGCACACCTGCTGGGCGTATTTCAGTTCGTCGGCACCGCTGACGCTGGTGAAGTTGGTGTAGGTGTCGTTACCTTGCAGTTCAGCCACCTTGCGGTTCTGTCCTGCACGGAAGAGAATGAACTCCAGTGCGTGGAAGCCCAAGATAGTCGACTCATCCTCAATCTCAGCCTTCATGCCACCCTTGAAGTAGTCGAGCAGCTCCGTACGGTCGAGCGGCCACGAGTCGATGGTGGGGTCGATGCTGAAGTCTGAGGCGGCACCGCCGAGGAATGCCTCTGAGCGCTCCCAGTGCTGACGGGCAGCCTTGAAGTCCTTGCAGGCCTTGTCAATCTGCGCCTGCGTAATGGTGTTGACGGTCAGGCCATTCAGTGTCTTCTCCAGATCCTCCACATCATCGGCCAACTGTGTGTAGGTCGGCACGATGACATTGTTCACAAGATTAGTGAGAACCTGTCTCAGGGCCGTCTCCTGCTCAGCGGTCAGGTTGGCGGTGGCAATCACCTTGTTGGCAGCCTCCAGCGCAGTCACTGTAGTGGCACAGGCATCGATGGCCTCGTTGCCCAAACTGCGGTTCTTGTACGTTTCCTCACTTGTGCTGTTGTTGTCGTCGTCATCGCTGCACGACGTCATCGTCAGGGCGCCCAGCATGACGGCCACAGACATAAACAAATACTTTTTCATTAGCTTCATAAAACCTTTTATATAAACAAATTACATATTATCTCCTATCTCATCCTTCAATGTAATCATATCTCTCATTTCTCATCTTTCATTTCTCATTTAAAGAAAGAACCCTTCGTAAGCCACGCAGAAGTTCACTGCAGGCTCATCGTTATAGACACTCTTCAGGAAGCGCTTCGAGAACTCTCCCTTTACCACAATCTGATGCATCGGGTAATAGTTCACGCCAACTGCCATACGCTTCACAGCCGTATAGTTGTAGCTGATGCCCTTGGTCTGTGAAGCATACGGGTCATACTGCTCGTAACGACCAAATAGGTAGAGTTTCTTCTGCTGCTGACGCAGGTAAGAAATCTGCGAGAAGACATCGTAGCCAGCCTCCAGTCCAATGGCATAGGCATTCTTCGACACATAGGCCGAATGGTGGAAGGGCGACTTCTTGTTCATGCGGTTGTAGAGGTACTTCAGCTGTTCGGCATCGCCTAAATAGCCGTAGTCAGCCTGTCCGCGAACAATCCAGTTGTGTCCCTTATAGGTCATATCGACAGCCCCAACGACCACGCGTCCTTTATAGGTAGCATCGACGCCGGCAGCATTGCGCGGGTAGCTGTTGCCGATGGCGTGACCGTAGTAGCCCGAAAGGCCGATGCGCAGGCCTTTTATGGTGTAGTTGTCCACACGCAGCGCAACGCCGTACTTGTTGGCCACATCGTATTCCAGCGGCGACTTGGCACCATTCTTAATCCAGTTGGCGTTGGTGAATCCGTCGGCGTTCAGTCCTGCCAACAACTGTGCCTCGTAGCGCCAGTCACGGTAGCGGCCGAAGAAGGCGACACCTGTCTGGTGCCACGTCGACGGCATGATGGTGCTCTCGCCCTCAGGACGATAAACGGTGAAGAAGTTCGTAGGCTCGTGGTGGGCATTCGTCAGTCCCACAGGTACGACGATATGTCCGAAGCGCAGGTTGGCCTTGTTCGAGAACGATTTCTGCAACCAGAACTGCTCCAGCTCCACCTCGCCGCCTTTCTCAACCTCCTGTTCCCACTCGCCGCCTTCCTCGTCTTCCTTCTCGTAGGCCAGTCCGTTGCCGCCGTGTTCGAACTCTGTCTCCGTACCCAGCGTCCAGCCCTTGCCGAAGTCATACCCAAGATAGATGACGGCATGCGGCAGGTCGAACTTGCCGTGCGACGGGTCGTTCTTGTGTTCCTCGGGCTGTGAGTAGCGGCTCACGTGGTCGCTGAAGAAGTTGCGGCTGTAGCACACCTCACCATAACCGCCCACACTCAGACGGCTGCCGCCCTCGTGGTTCATGACGCTGTCGGCTGCGCTTGTCTGCGCCACAACGGGGCAGAACGCCAACAGACAAACAACTGATAAACAGAATGCCTTTATTTGCATAATTACTTTTCCTTCTATTCCTATGTCTTGAAATCGGCTGCAAAGGTAGGCAGAATCAACAAATTCAACAATACCTAAAAATAATGAAATAGCCTTCTGCCCCTTGCGGGTTTCACGGAAAATGAGTACTTTTGCACTATCAAAAATAAAAAAGGTATTACGCGATGAAGAACTATAAGATGTACGAAGCCAGCGATAAGATGGTGACGCTGATTAAGGATAACTATAGTGTGCTGCAGGCCTTGGGCTCGTTTGGCATCAATCTCGGCTTTGGCGACAAGACCGTCAGCGAGACGTGTCAGAAGAACGGTGTGGACACCTACACCTTTCTGGCGGTGGTGAATTACGCCATCAACGGCCACGGCGACTTCGGCGACGACGAGCAGCTCAGCGTCCCCACCCTGCTGCGCTATCTGAAGGCGAGCCACGCTTACTACCTGGACTTCCAATTGCCCTTTATCCGTCGCGAACTACAAGAGAGCCTGAGCGAGGACGACGCTCTGGGCGGCCTCATCATGAAGCTCTACGAAGGCTATGCGCAGGAGATTCGCCGCCACATGAAGTACGAGGAGAAGACGCTCTTTCCCTACGTCGA
>Ga0265301_10002251_pt1 | contig 22837 bp, 16 predicted proteins | sample AusTroGonzalo_MG_2_FD_193488 | JGI IMG/M metagenome (GOLD analysis project Ga0265301, IMG submission 193488) | Bovine rumen microbial communities from tropical cattle in Woodstock, Queensland, Australia - Gonzalo_04 | ecosystem: Host-associated > Mammals > Digestive system > Stomach > Rumen ... | reverse complement strand
ATAATAGAGATGATTTTGTATTATCGGGGGATGAAAGTATGAGAAACAGAGAAGAAGCCAGAGCAAAAGCAAAAGAACTGGTCAGCAAAATGACATTGGAAGAAAAGGCCTCCCAACTGAAATATGATGCTCCTGCTATCGAACGTCTCGGCATTCCCGCATACAACTGGTGGAATGAAGTGCTTCATGGAGTTGCACGAGCGGGTACAGCCACTGTTTTCCCCCAGGCGATCGGACTGGCAGCGATGTTTGATGAAGAATTGCAGGAAGAAATTGCCAGCGTGATTGCACAGGAAGCCAGAGCAAAATACAACGGACAAAGCCGCCATGGAGATCGGGATATCTACAAGGGTCTGACAGTTTGGAGCCCGAACATCAACATTTTCCGTGATCCACGCTGGGGGCGCGGCCATGAAACCTACGGGGAAGATCCGTATCTGACTTCCAGGCTTGGCATTCGCTTCATCAAAGGACTGCAGGGGAAAGGCAAGTATCTGAAAGTTGCCGCATGCAGCAAACACTTTGCGGTACATTCAGGCCCTGAGGCAGTGCGCCATCACTTTGATGCAAAAGCAAATGCAAAAGATATGAATGAAACCTATCTGCCGGCATTTGAAGCAACTGTCAAAGAAGCTGAAGTCGAATCCGTCATGGGCGCTTACAACCGGGTGAACGGAGAGCCTGCCTGCGGCAGTGAGACGTTGCTGAAAAAAACTCTGCGGGAAAAATGGGGATTTCAGGGTCATGTGGTAAGCGACTGCTGGGCTATCCGTGATTTCCATGAAAACCACAAAGTGACGGCAACTGCACCGGAAAGCGCTGCACTGGCCATCAGAAACGGATGTGACCTGAACTGCGGAAATACCTATCTGCATATGCTTGAGGCAATACAGGAAGGCCTGGTAACGGAGGATCAGATCACGACAGCCTGCGAACGGCTGTTCACAACCCGGTTCCTGCTGGGTCTGTTTGCGGATGACTGCGAATACGACATGATTCCGGTAACGGATGTTGATACAGACGAACATGCTGCGCTGGCCCTGAAAGCAGCGGAAAAGAGCATGGTACTTCTTGAGAACGATGGAACACTGCCGTTGGATTCACAAAAAATCAGGACGATTGCGGTTATCGGACCAAACGCAGACAGTGTGATGGCTCTGGAAGGCAACTACAACGGTACCAGCAGCCGTTATGTTACTTTCCTTGCAGGATTGCGCGCCTATGCTGAAAAGCATGGGATCCGGGTTCTGTACAGTCTCGGATGTCATCTGTTCAAGGATCGCACTTCCAACCTTGCTCAGGCTGACGATCGGCTGGCAGAAGCTGCCATGTATGCGGAAGCAGCAGACGTCACGATTGCCTGCGTCGGCCTGGACGCCGGACTGGAAGGCGAGGAAGGCGACACGGGGAACGAATACTTCAGCGGAGATAAGAACGATCTGCTGATCCCCGAGAGCCAGCGGAAACTCCTGAACACCCTTGAAAAAAGCGCCAAGCGTCTTGTTACGGTCATTGCAGCCGGATCGAGCCTGAATGTGGCAGAAGGAAACGCCAAAGTCTTCGCATGGTATCCCGGGCAAGCGGGCGGCACGGCGTTGGCCGAGCTGCTTTTCGGCGAAAAGAACTTCAGCGGTCACCTGCCGCTGACCTTTTACCAGGATATCAAAGACCTTCCGGATTTTGAAGACTACAGTATGACTAACCGGACCTACCGCTATTTTACCGGTGTTCCCCTTTATCCTTTCGGTTTCGGCCTCAGCTATACAAAATTTGACGTAAAAGAAGCAACGGAAAAAGACAATACAGTAAGCGTTGTAGTCAGCAACACGGGAGAACGGGAAGGCGAAACAGTCCTGCAGATCTATACAGCCTGCGAGAGTCCTTTTGCTCCCATTCATCCCAGACTGTGCGGCTTTAAGCGTATTCTGTTAAAGGGCGGCGATACGAAAACATTCGATATTATACTTGATCCGTATACTGATACAGTGATCGACAATGCAGGAGAACGCATCAAAGTTGAGCATTATACACTCTATGCCGGTATCTGTCAGCCGGATGAACTGAGCGTGAAAATGAGCGGCGTCAGTCCGGTAAAAATCAAAAAATAAACCGAAGTCTGTCTTGGGGAGGGGTCATGTTTTCCGGATTTACAGAAGATACGGTCCGCTTTTTTCTGGATCTGAAATTTCATAACAATACAGAATACTTTCATGCCAATCATGACCGATATATAGAAATGGTTCAGACACCTTTTTATGAATTCATAGAGGACATTGGCCCGGAAATGCAGAAAATTGATCCGTTAATGGAAATCCGTCCACACAAATGTCTGTCCCGGATTCATAGAGATACCCGCTTTTCAAGGGACAAAAGTCCGTACCGTGACCATTTATGGCTTTTGTTCAGACGGCAGGCTGAACCACGGGAAAAAAGTGTGATGTACTGGTTTGAGTTCGGCCCAGACCGGCTGAGCTGGGGTATGGGCGTATGGGGTGAAAACCGTGAACTCTTTGATCTTATGCGCAGGCATCTGCAGGCAAACCCGGATGGGATTCAGGCTCTGATAGATGATATCAATCTGGGGAAAAGAAAACTTGCTATCGGCGGTGCTTTCTACAAGAAGCTGGCAATCCCTCCAGAAATTCCTCCGAGGCTTTGCCAGATATACTGTGCCAAAGAACTTTATTTCAGTAAAATCGACCCTGAGTATGAAATGGCTTTTTCCGGAAAAATAATAAAAGAAGTCCGCAGAGATTTTACTGCGCTTGCGCCTCTCTACCGTCTACTGCGGGGATATACGGATGAAATTCAACAGACAGGAAAGGAATGAACAAAGAATGGATTGGTTGACTTTGAAAAGCGGATCGGATGTTCGTGGAACAGCTGTCGGCGAAGATACTGTACTGACAGAAGAAATCACAAAAGCGCTGGGAGCTGCCTTTGTGCAAAAACTTTGCGCCGAAAAGCACAAAAGCGCCGAAGAAATCTGTATTTCTCTGGGACGTGACAGCCGGATTTCAGGACCTGCACTGCTGAAAGCGACAGCAGAAGGGATTGCCGCAGCCGGCGCCACGGCAATCGATTTCGGTATGTGCACCACACCAGCCATGTTCATGAGTACGATTACAGTCGGATTCGAGACGGATGGTGCAATTATGATCACCGCGAGTCATCACCCGTGGAACAAAAATGGTATGAAATTTTTTACAAACAAAGGCGGCCTGGAAGGTAAAGAAGTTGGAGGTCTGCTCACCCAAGCTCAGACGCTGAAAATGGAAAATCTGCAAGGAAACGGCCTGATCAAGAAAACACCCTTCCTTCCCGTTTATATGAATCAACTAGCTGACAGGATCAGGAAAGGACTTCAAACGACATCGGAAAAACCTTTAGAAGGACTACAGGTAGCTGTTGATGCCGGAAACGGTGCAGGGGGGTTCTATACCAGATTGATGGAACAGCTCGGTGCTTCCACAAAGGGCAGTCAGTTTCTGGATCCGGACGGGTATTTTCCGAACCATATCCCGAATCCTGAAAACCCAGACGCAATGAAATCCATTCAGAAAGCTGTGGTGGAATCCGGCGCTGACGTTGGTGTTATTTTTGACGCTGACTGTGACCGCGCTGCGATCGTGGACGGTGACGGAAAAGCAATTAACCGGAACTGCCTGATCGCTCTGATCAGCGCAATCCTGCTGGAAGAAGAACCAGGACAAACGATAGTGACTGATAGCGTGACTTCCTCAGGGCTTGCAGATTTCATCTGTGAACACGGAGGGAAACACTATCGGTTCAAGCGTGGATACCGCAATGTTATCGATGAAGCAATCCGCTTAAACGAAGAAGGTGAACGGTGCCCGCTGGCCATCGAAACCAGCGGCCATGCGGCTTTGAGAGAAAACCATTTTCTGGATGACGGAATGTACCTGGTTACTGTGCTGATTATCCGCGCGATGCAGATGAAGCAGCAAGGCAAACGACTCGGCAGCATTATTGCAAGCCTTAAAGAACCGGCGGAAAGTGCTGAAATTCGCCTGAATATTACAGAAACTGATTTCAGAGCAGCCGGAGAAAAAGTAATTGAATTAGTTACTGAGTATGCCAAAGGAAATCCGGATTGGCATATTGCTCCTGATAACAGAGAAGGTATCCGGATCAGCTTTGATCTGGAAGGTCAAAAAGATGCAGCATGGTTCCTGCTTCGCCTCAGCGTTCATGATCCCGTGATGCCACTGAATGCAGAAAGTGATATTTCCGGCGGTGTCCAGATGGTTCTGCAGAAACTGGCAGAAGTAATCAAAGACTGTCAGGGAATCGACTTGACTCCGCTGAGGCAGGCAGCAAGCCTCTCATAACTGGAGTGATAAGCATGAGGGAACCAAACGAAGAAACCAAGTGCAGGCATTCCAGACAGATGTCTGTCCTGGGTAAAGTTTTTATGGTCATCGGAATCCTGACGGTCGTTTATCTTTTTATCACGGAAGTGCTGATGAGATTTCTTGCCCTTCTGACCCCATGACGAGGCAAAATAATGAAAAAGACCCCCAAATGGTTTTTATCAATTGTTTCAAAGGCAATTATCATCATTTTAGTGATTATTCTGCTGCCTTTTGGCAAACAACTGTTTCAACTGATCCTGCCTGGAACCATTGGAGAGATCAACACACAGAGCAGAATTCTTGAACAAAAGCTGGAATCAAGCCAAAGACTTGAGGTGACAAAAGTCGAAGAAGCGGGGATCCTTGAAGCCAAAACCAATGTAATCATTCTGGGTACAGTGGGAAGTACGACGATCAAATACAAGTATACTGCCAGTCTAGGGATAACCCTTAACGATGTAATCATGACTACTGAAAATGACAGAATCATCTTTTATCTTCCGGATCCTGTTATCCTGAATGACGGCATCGAAGCGATTGAAGTCTTTAAGAATAATTTTTTCAGCCATGCGATCGATAAAAGCACTGAAGTCCTTCTTAATGAACAAAAAGAAAAATGCAGGAAGCAATATCTTACGGACACGAAGCACACACAAAAAATTTGGGAAGATACACAAAAAGCTTTTGAAGAAACCCTTTGCAAATGGCTTGATCCCTATGGCAAACGACATTACAGATTTGAATTTCACAAATTGGAAGAAAACAAAGAATATTCCTTATAGAGTGCTTGCGCACTCTCTTTTACATATTTCGAAGATATAGATATAAAGTTATTTTTTGTTCGTCTTGACTGTTATTTCACTTTTGCATATATTAATGAAGGAATTTTCATGAACTGAAGGAAGCGATATGAGCGAGAATTCGAAAATAATCAACTGGTATCCAGGACATATGGCAAAAACCCGCCGTCAACTACAGGATCAGATCAGACGAATTGATCTGATTATTGAAATATGTGATGCCAGACTTCCATATTCAAGCCGCAACCCTGAACTCACTGCTTTAGCCGCCGGCAAACGGCACCTGTTATTTATGAATAAAAATGATCTGGCCGATCCGTCTGCCTCAGCAAAATGGGTCCATGCTTTTCAAAACAATGGAATTGAGACGTATCTGATAAATGCTGACAGGCTTAAAAGCAAGGAGATCATCACTCGCATCGATAAGGCAACCAAAGAAGCTGTTGAAAAAGCACTTAACAAAGGTGTCAGAAAGACAGTCAAAGCTATGATCGTCGGGATCCCGAACGTAGGGAAGAGTACACTGATCAATCACCTGTATGGGAGAAATATTTCCCGGATCGGTGATCGTCCAGGTATAACCCGAAGCAACCAATGGGTTAAGATTTCACCCTATCTTGAACTTCTGGATACACCCGGACTCCTATGGCCGAGACTCGAAAACCAGGAAGCCGCAAAGAAACTTTGTTACATCGGATCCATCAAAGACGATGTGATTGATCTTTATGAGCTGACAATCAGCCTGCTAGAAGAGCTTTGCAAAATCATTCCGGAAAGAATAAAAGAAAGGTTTCACATTCAGGATACAAGCCTGAAAGGAGCTGAACTGCTTGATGCGGCATGTCGGGGACGAGGCTGGCTTCTGAAAGGAAATCAATACGATTATGACAGGTGCTGCTCAGTGGTACTGGATGAATTTCGGGGCGGAAAACTCGGCAGGGTTACTTTAGAGTGGCCGGAGGAGCAAAATGATTAACAGAGAAGAACGGGTCAGGAAACTAATGGATTTTGACCGGGAATACCGTAACGGCCATCGTGTAATCGCAGGGATGGATGAAGTCGGAAGAGGGCCACTTGCCGGCAATGTAATAACCGCCTGTGTTGTGATGCCGGATGAACCCACGATTTTATGGATTGATGACAGTAAAAAGCTGAGTGAGAACCGCAGAGAAAAAGTATATGACGAGATCATGGAACATGCGCTTTATGTGGGAATCGGCGAAGTAGGTCCAGAAGAGATCGACAGAATCAATATTCTGGAAGCAACACGCAAAGCAATGAAAGAGGCTGCATCCCAAGTCCCGGCTGATATTTTTCTTATCGATGCGGTAACAAAACTCGGTCTGAACGGGCAGGAGATCTCAATAATAAAGGGAGATGCGTCTTCATACAGCATTGCTGCAGCCAGCATTGTCGCAAAAGTCACAAGAGACCGCCAGATGATCGAGATGGACCGGATGTACCCAGAATACGGTTTTGCACGAAATAAAGGATACGGAACGAAAGAACATATTGAAGCTCTCAAGAAAAACGGCCCCTGCCCGATTCACAGAAGAAGCTTCATCAGTCATTTTGTATGAAACAAACATATGAAACTGGCATCGGCGGAGAACAGCAAGCGGCAGAATGGCTGAACCAAAAATACGGAATGAAGATGCTGGAGCAAAGATGCCGTACAAAAGCTGGAGAAATCGATCTTGTCATGACGGACGGGGACGTGATTGTATTTGTTGAGGTCAAAACCCGACTTCGTGCCAATGCAGGAGAAGGGCTTCTGGCTGTCAACAAAAGAAAACAGCAGCGGATCGCTAATGCATCAATCCTTTACCTCTTGAAAAAAGGATGGAAGAATCGCGCTGTGCGATATGATATTATTGAGGTCAGGCCAGATGGGATTTTGTATGTTCCGAACGCATTTCAGCCGGGCGGAATGTTCTATCGATAGAGTCGCTTTCCAATCCCGTCCTTTGTTCGTACTCGGCCCTTAAGCGGATAATAGCCAAAGTGGAAAGGAAGATCTTTTCAGTTGAGACGTTTCAGAAATATTCGTTGGATTACTATACTCATGATCATTCTGATCATGATACCGTTTTCATTCTCACTTGCTGAGAATCTGCTGGAAAACGCGGATTTTTCAGAGCTGGATGCGGAAGGTCTTCCGGAATACTGGTATACCGATGCTTATATTCTGGAACCAGGATATACGGTCTTCAATGTAAGGCAGGACAAAAAAACAGAATCAGGAACGATCGAGATCAAAAATATAGGGAGCAATGATGCCCGCTTTGCTCAGGTCGTTGAAGTTGAACCTGATAGCCTTTATCGGCTGAGCGGTGATATCCTGGCGGACGGGATCGAAGACGGACATGGCGCTAATCTGAGCGTAGAAGGGGTCTATGCTTTCAGTGAAAAACTGTACGATACCGACGGCAAATGGGTACACATTGATTACTACGGCGAAACAGGGCCAAATCAGGACATTGTAACCATATTTGCCCGACTTGGCGGTTACAGCGGAGAAAGTACCGGCAGAGCCTGTTTTAAAAACCTGAGTCTTGAAAAAGTGGACAGCGTACCCGGAGACATTATAGCAGATCTATGGTTTCGGGAAGAAAGCTACGCTGAATACGATGATGTAACAGAAGACGAAGACGAAACACCCGCTCCTTTCTGGCCATGGCTGCTGGTCATTACAGTTTTATATGCTGCTATTGCAGGGGCAGCAATCCATTGGCTGCACAGAAATGACCGGCCGGAAGAACTGGTTCACGACCGTAGAACAACCCGATACGCAGGACCACTGATCCTAATACTATCGCTGATCCTAAGGATTATTCTGAGTGCAAACATTACGGGATACATGGTCGACGTAAACTGCTTTCTGAGCTGGGGCCACACGTTTGCTACAACAGGGCCGGCCGGTTTTTATGAGGCGACCAATTTCTGTGATTATCCTCCGTTATATACTTACGTACTAGGACTGAATTCCATCATTTCCCGAGCATTCGGTTCCGGAGAAGCGACCACGAGGATTGTTTTTCGGCTAGTTCCCTCGCTATGCGATCTCGGAGCCGGATGGCTTTTGTACAAAATCTTGCTGAACAAAAAACAGAGCCGAAAAAAAGACGCATTGCTTGTTCTTGCATTAATCGTCTTCAATCCAGCAAATATCCTGAACAGCGCCGCATGGGGGCAGATGGACAGCGTACTTTGCCTGCTGCTGATGTGCGTTGCGCTTTTGGCAATTGACGGCAAATGGACTATTGCCTTGCCGCTATACATGGTCAGCGTACTGGTCAAACCTCAGGCTTTGATGCTCGGACCGCTCGGACTGACTTATATTATTAAAGCACTGATCAAAGAAAAAAACAGCAGAAAACCGATGCTGATCGGTACTTGTATTGGAATTGTTGTCCTTGCTGCAGGCGTAATTCCTTTTAGTATCCACCAGAAATGGGATTGGTTGATCCAGCTCTATGCAAAAACGCTTGGTTCTTATCCGTATGCAACGGTAAACACAGCAAATTTTCATTATCTGTTGGGCGGAAACTGGGCTAAGGTAGAAAACACTGCACATGTTGCAGCGCCTATTTTTCTTGGCATTCTCTGTGTTGGTTACAGCGGATGGTGGTGGCTTAAAGCAAAAGAACTAAAATATAAATTGACAGAATGCATCATTTCTGCATTGTTTGCTTTTGCTTTCCTGGTTTTTGCCATCTGCGGCTCAAGCTGGGCCCTTGTAGGCGGGACCGCGATGGGCTTTACATTTGTTATTGTTCTCAGCCAGGCAATCCGCGGAAAAAAGATCGAACTACTCTGCTATCTCGGCGCTTTGCTGTATATTCTCCTATATGTTTTCGGCGTGAAAATGCACGAACGCTACCTGTTCCCGGCATTGCTTCTGCTGGCAGCAGGATGGATCCTGCTTGGGGACCATAGAATCCTGATTGTTTTTACTATGTTTACAGCAACGTTGTTCATCAATGAAGGAATTGTGCTGGATAACAGTATCCGCCTCGGTTCTTCGATGGGACATCTGAACCGTGATACAGTATGGCTTGCAGATATCATCAGCGTGATCAACATACTCGGTTCCATCTATTCCGTATGGCTTGGCATCGAACTGCTGCTTGAAAGGAAAGCAAAGGGTGAAGGATTCCTGACGCAACTGTTCCCGGTCGAAAAGATCACAGGGGCAGTACGTACTCCGTTTAAATGGAAACCTGATCGGAGGCTCCACTGGACAAAAAAAGATACATTGATCCTTACTGTGATTACACTTTCGTTCAGTACAGTGAGCCTGCTGACGCTGGGAAGCACAAAAGCACCACTGACAGAATGGACCTCGAGCAGCGATGAAGAGCAAATTGTCTTTGACCTCGGTGAACATCAAGATCAGTTTTCCATGCTTTATTTCGGCCAGGTTAGCCGAAACGATTTCTCTTTTGCCGTCAGCGATGATGGTAAAAACTGGTCAGAAGAATATTGGGCACAGATGGATCAGGGGCAGTGCTGGAAGTGGAAATATGCAACCGAATCCATTGAGACAGGTCCCGGAAGAACATATTATAATTCGGATCTTAATCACATACTTAAGTTAGACGGGCGGTACATTCGTCTTTCTGCCAGGAATCTCGGTCTTACGCTGAACGAGATCCTGTTCAGAGACAAGGACGGGAATAATCTACCGGTCAAAATTACAGGAAGGGTCGGAGCCTTTGAAGAATCTGAGCTATATTCCGATCCGGAAAGACTAATCGACGAACAGGATTCACTGGAAAGACTTCCAGACTATTTCAACGATGAAGAGGTTCGGAACGCTCCCGCACAACCATGCTGGTGGAACAGTACCTACTTCGATGAAATATATCATGCACGAACCGCATATGAATTTCTTAAAGGAAGCGTTCCTTATGAGACCAGTCACCCCCCGCTGGGGAAAGTTTTGATGAGCGCGAGCGTGGCAATATTTGGAATGACGCCCTTCGGATGGCGGTTTGCGGGAGCGTTGGCAGGAATACTGATGCTGCCTGGAATGTACCTGATCGGGAAACAACTGACCAAGAAAACCAGCATTGCTACATTTGCATGCCTCTTTTTGGCACTGGACTGCATGCATCTGACCCAAACACAAATTGCGACGATTGACAGTTTCCCCGTGTTGTTTATCATTTTTGCCTATTTCTTTATGCTTCGTTTCCTGCAGACAGACATTCTGAAAGAAAAAATGAAAAAAATCCTGCCGAGTCTGGCCGCAAGCGGCATTTTTATGGGTTTTGCCATCGCATGCAAATGGATTGGAATCTATGCAGGAGGAGGTCTCGCCATTCTGTTTTTCTGGCACTGTCTAAGAGTATACAGAATGAGAAATGAAGCTGAACAGAACATAGCACTTGAGTCGATTACAGAAAAAGAAAAAGCAGAAACAGAAGTCTGGCTTGCAAACAGACCGAATAATGCTGAAGCCCTGAAAAGAATTATCATTCTCTGCTGTTGGTGTATGCTTTTCTTTGTGTTGATTCCGATCGGTATCTATCTTTTGAGCTATATTCCCTATATGGCTTACAACACTCGAAGAATCAGATCGATCATTGACTACATTAATGAAGTATGGAAAGCACAGGTCGGAATGCTCAATTATCACAGTACGAAGAATCTCGGAATGGATCATCCATTCTATTCACCATGGTGGGAGTGGCCTGTGATCGGTAAACCGATGTATTATGCGTCAGAACAATATCTGCCAAATAACACACGACTGCATTACAGCATTTTCTGTTTCGGAAATCCCGTAATCTGGTTTGGCGGCCTTGCGGCACTTGTTTATTGTGCTGCCCGCGCAGCAAACAACAGAAGATATTTCCTTGCCGGAAGCCCGGGAATCTGGCATCTTAAAACAAGGGAGTATACTATCTGCTATATGTTCATTTTTATCGGCATTCTGGCGCAGTATCTGCCTTGGGTATTAGTTCCGAGAGGAACCTATATCTACCATTATTTTGCAAGCCTTCCGTTCCTGATGACTGCACTGAGCCTTTGCTTTGATCATAAAACAGAGCAGGGGAACAGGACAGCAATTAGGATCGGGATAGCAGTAACCGCAGCTGCCGCTGTTCTATTTATCCTCTTGTTTCCATACGCAAGCGGAATCTATGCACCCGCCGCATGGATGGACATAGGGAAGAAGATATTGAAAATTTGGTATTAAGGTGGGACAACAATGGAAGAGATCATGGCGAGAACGCTGAGCTTTGGTGTAAACGGGGTAAACGGATACCCTGTTCATGTTGAAGTATTTGGCATAAATGGTATCCCGGGAATGGAAATCATCGGTTTGCCGGGAGCTTCTGTCCGTGAAAGCCGTGACCGCGTAAACGCTGCGATTATCAACAGCGGAAAGCAGATGCCGCCACGTCGGATTACAATTAATCTTGCTCCGGCGGATATGAAGAAGGAAGGTCCTTCCTTTGACTTGCCAATCGCTGTCGGCATATTAATTGCCAACAGGGAAATCATACCAGATCCGGCACTGGTAACGGATCGGATCGCACTGTTCGGTGAGCTAAGCCTGGATGGACACGTTCAACCGATCAAGGGTACACTTCCGATGGTTATCAGCGCTAAAGAAAACGGCATCCGTGATGTGATTCTTCCGGTAGATAATGCGAAGGAAGTTGCATGCATCGAAGGGCTGAATGTCATGCCGGTTTCTCATCTGAGTGAAGTGATTGCTTTCTTTGAAGGCAGTGAAACGATCGAAAAGCAGCAACAAATCTCATTTGATAGCTTGAAAAACGACATCCACGTTACAACCGATATGGCTCAGATCAAAGGTCAGAAAGGTGCGAGAAGAGCAATCGAAGTTGCTGCTGCAGGCGGACACAATATGCTTATGATCGGTGTGCCTGGCAGCGGAAAAACCATGCTTGCCAGATGTCTTCCCGGCATACTACCTCCTTTGAGCTTTGATGAGGCGCTTGAAACAACCCGCATACATTCAATCAGCGGAAAATTGCCGTCCAACAGCGGATTAATGGTCATGAGACCTTTTTGCGCACCGCATCATAATGCATCAGTTGCTTCCCTGATCGGAGGAGGTCAGGACGCAAGTCCCGGAGAAGTATCTTTGGCGCATAACGGAGTCCTGTTTCTGGATGAACTTCCGGAATTCAGCCGGGGAGCGCTGGAAGCGCTTAGGCAACCCCTTGAAGACGGCTTTGTTTCCGTAGCAAGAGTAAAAAAACAGGCGATGTACCAATCTTCATTTATGCTAATCGCCGCAATGAATCCATGCCCATGCGGTTTCTACGGAAGCACACGAAAAGTATGCAGATGTACACCGCAGGAAATAAGGCGCTATCTTGACAGAATATCAGGTCCACTACTGGACAGAATTGACCTGCAAATCGAAGTAGACTCTGTACCAGTACAGGAAATCAACACATCCGCTCCGGCTGAATGTTCCGCTCAGGTAGCTTTACGTGTAAATGCCGCCAGAATGATTCAGCTAGACAGATATCGCGGAACAGGTAAGCATTGCAACGCACAACTGAGCAATTCCGAAGTAAAGCAATATTGTACACCAAATCCACAAGCAATGAGGCTTATGAATGCCGCTGTGGAAACCATGCATCTGAGTATGCGAGCTTATCAACGGATCCTAAAAACAGCAAGAACGATCGCGGATCTAGATCATGCGGACACAATTGGATCCTCACATATTGCTGAAGCAATTCAATATCGTGAACTGGATCAGAAATACTGGAGGTGAACCTGTTGACAGCAGAACCATCCAACTTTGTCTATCATGCCTGGCTATCCTCAGCATCATTGCCTCCCAAAGTCATCAGTGTGCTTCTGGAAGAATACGAAACGCCTGAAAATATCTGGCATGATTTTACATCCTTACAAAACAGCCTGGAAAAGATTTCGCCTTCAGGATTGAAAACGCTGAAGCAAAACATCTCGAAGGAATGGCTTGATAAAACAGAACTATTGCTTCGGCATCACAAAATCAGTGCATTTACGATCACTGATCAGGCGTATCCTGATTCATTGCTTCATCTGCAGGATCCGCCTGCTATCCTGTTTTATCAAGGCGATCTTCAGTGTATAGCCAAGAAAAATCTTGCGATAGTCGGCAGCAGAGCAGCATCATATGATGGTCAAAAAGCCGCAGAACGGATTGCGTGTGATCTGAGTCACAATGGCATTGGTGTTATCAGCGGAATGGCAGGTGGGATTGATACCGCTTCCCATACCGGATGCCTTAATGGCGGAAGTCAAACAATCGCAGTAACAGGGTGCGGCCTGGATACTGTCTATCCGTCAATGAACACAAAACTTCGCGACAGAATACTGGAAAACGGAGGTTTGCTGCTCAGTGAATACGCTCCCGGAGAAAAACCAGTAGGATGGCATTTCCCTTTCAGAAATCGGATTATTACAGGACTTGCTCGTGCTTTAATTATAATCGAAGCAAAAATACGAAGCGGTACAATGACCTCGGTGCAGCATGCATTGGATCAGGGAAAAGATATTTTTGTATATCCCGGCGACCCGATTTCTCCTTATTTTGAGGGAAACCATCAACTGCTGAGGGAAGGAGCAATATATTTTACAACAGCCAATGACATTATGGAGGATCTTGGCTGGCTTGACAATCCCGGAATCATAGGGCAAAATAGCGGTTGTTCAGGAAGATCTTTCCCGTTATCACCCGAGGAAGCAGCTGTGTTTTCTGCCTTAAAACCGGGCAAGCTGAATTTTGAACATATTGCTGAGAAAAGCAGACTTTCTCCGGCTTTACTGATGAGCACGCTTACAATGCTTCAGATTAAAGGTTTAATAGAAGCTTTACCGGGGAAACAGTACCAATTGATTGAAACAGACATATGAAACAGTATTATTCCGATCCGGAGGAATCACAAAATGGGAACTGCAAAACAGAAACTGATCATCGTTGAGTCTCCTGCAAAAGCAAAGACGATCGGCAAATATCTCGGAAAGGGATATAAGGTTGAAGCGTCACAAGGGCATGTATGTGATCTGCCCAAAAGTCAATTGGGGATAGATATAGAAAATGACTTTGAACTGAAATATATTACGATACGAGGACGGGGAGAGATTCTCAGCCGGATCCGCAAGGAAGCAAAAAATGCCTCTCATGTATTTTTTGCAACAGACCCCGACCGCGAAGGAGAAGCAATCAGCTGGCATCTGTATCATGTGCTCGGAGTAGACGAAAACGAGCCTTGCAGAATTGAGTTCAATGAAGTAACGAAAAAAGCTGTTCAGAATGCAATCAAACATCCGAGAAAACTAGATATGGGCCGGATCGATGCACAGCAGGCGCGGCGTGCACTTGATCGTTTGGTTGGTTATAAAATCAGTCCGTTACTGTGGGTCAAGGTCAAAAAAGGCCTTTCTGCAGGTCGCGTGCAGAGTGTGGCTACTCGGATGGTTGTCGACCGTGAAAGAGAGATCGATAACTTCATTCCTGAAGAATATTGGGATGTTAATGCGGATTGCTCCGTAAAAGGCGAGAAAAAGCCGATTAATTTCAATGCAAGACTTTCCACTGTCGACGGAAAAAAAGCCCAGATCCGTAACGGCGAAGAAGCCGAAAAAATCTGCAAGATGATTGAAAAAGCAAGTTTTTCAATCACAGAAATCCGAAAAAAAGAAAAAAGGCGTCAACCTGCGCCACCATTCACAACATCCAGCCTTCAGCAGGAAGCGAGCCGAAAACTCGGCTTCACGACCGCGAAAACCATGCAAGTCGTTCAACAATTATACGAAGGAATCGATATCGCTGGAGAGGGAACACAAGGCCTGGTGACATATATCCGTACGGACAGTGTCAGAATCAGTGACGATGCATTATTTGCTTTGCGTGAATTCATTCCGGAGCATTACGGACCTGAATACCTGCCAAAGGAAAAGAATGAATTCAAAGGTCGAAAAAACGCCCAAGATGCACACGAGGCAATTAGACCAACAGATGTTAATCGCCTTCCAGAAACAATCAAACCTTCACTCAGTCGTGAGCAATTCATGCTTTACAGGCTTATCTACAACCGATTTGTTGCAAGCCAGATGGAATGTGCAGTCTATGAAACCCTTGCTGCTGACCTTTGCGGAGAAAACATCACGCTTCGGTTTTATGGAGAACATAAAGTATTTGCCGGATTTACCATACTATATGAGGAAAGTACAGACGAAGCAAGCGATGATGTTGAAATGAATCTTCCATCATTGAAGGAAGGGCAAAAAATCATTATACAAAAACTAAATAAGGACCAACATTTTACTCAGCCGCCGAGTCGCTATACAGAAGCAAGTCTTGTACGAACTCTTGAAGAGAATGGCATCGGCAGACCATCGACTTATGCACCAACAATTACTACCATTATTTCCAGAGGATATGTTTCCAGAGAAAAAAAGAGACTATTTCCCACAGAGCTTGGGATTATGGTCACAAACATGATGGAACAATATTTCACTCAAATCGTTGATACCGAATTCACGGCTATTATGGAAGAAAAACTTGATGCCGTAGAAGACGGAGAGCAAAATTGGAAACAAATCCTGCGTGATTTCTATCCCGAATTTGAAGAAACGCTTGAAGTAGCAGAAAAAGAGATTGAAAAGATCGAAGTAAAAGACGAGATCAGCGACGTTCCATGTGATAAATGTGGTGCTATGATGGTTTATAAGATGGGCAGATATGGAAAATTTCTGGCTTGCCCAAATTTTCCGGACTGCAGGAATACAAAACCTATCCTGCAGTATATCGATGCTCCATGTCCCAAATGCGGGAAGAGGCTTTTGGTCAAAGCCAGCAAGAAAAGTCGAAGATTCTACGGTTGCGAAGGATATCCTGAGTGTGATTTTATCAGCTGGGATAAACCCGCAGCAGAAAAATGCCCGAAATGTGGACAATATATGATAGAAAAGCAAAATAATAAAGGTGAGTTAGTTCATCTTTGCACGAATGAAAGCTGCAGATTTAAAACAGTAGTACAGTCTCAAGAGGAAGAAGTGGAATGACAAGCCATACTGCAACTGTGATCGGCGGCGGTCTCGCAGGGTGCGAAGCTGCATGGCAGCTTGCTGAGCGAGGAATTTGCGTACGACTGATTGAGATGAAACCAGACAAAATGTCCCCGGCTCATCACTCGAATCTGTTGGCAGAACTCGTATGTTCAAACAGTTTCAGAAGCAATCGACTTTCCAATGCAGTCGGTCTTCTGAAAGAGGAAATGCGCATTCTTGGCTCCCTGATCATGAAATGTGCCGATGCTACAAGCGTTCCTGCCGGCGGTGCATTGGCAGTTGACAGGGAAAGATTCGCAAAAACGGTGACAGAATCCATCAAGAGTCATCCAAACATTCAGCTGATTATTGAAGAAGCAGATTCAGTCCCGGAAGGTCCTGCTGTTATTGCGACAGGTCCCCTTACCAGTGATATATTATCTGATTCGATATCTCGATTGCCTGGACTTTCAACCTTGAGCTTTTTTGATGCTGCAGCTCCGATTGTTACAACGGAATCACTTAATAAGCAGAAACTATTCAGACTGAGCCGATATAACCGCGGCAGCGACTACCTGAATGCGCCGTTGAATGAAGAAGAATACAGTATATTTATCCATGAATTGATTCATGCTGAAACTGCTCCGGTTCATGGATTTGAAGAAAAAATGGTTTTCGAGGGCTGTATGCCGATCGAAAGTATGGCCAAACGTGGATTTATGGTTCCGGCTTTCGGACCTATGAAACCTGTCGGATTGGTTGATCCAAAAACCGGAAAAGAGCCATTTGCTGTTGTCCAGCTCAGGCAGGATAATGCGGCTGATACCTTATATAATCTTGTTGGATTCCAGACACGACTGAAATTTGGTGAGCAAAAAAGGGTATTCAGCCTGATTCCCGGCCTTGAAAATGCCGAGTTTGCAAGATACGGCGTGATGCACAGGAATACTTTTCTGAAAAGCCCCGGATTTCTGAACAGCAGGTTCGGTGTAATCGGAAGGGAAGGGCTTTACTTCGCTGGCCAGATTACCGGTGTGGAAGGCTATGTGGAAAGTGCCGGAAGCGGTCTGGTGGCCGGGATTTCGTTGGCAGAAGAACTGAATGGGACAGAAATGACGGAGTTTCCGTCATTTACGGCGTTGGGTTCCCTGGGAAAATACGTTTCAACACCAAATCAGGATTTTCAGCCGATGAACTGCACTTTCGGACTGATCGATCCGCTTCCTTATGTACCCGGAGTGAAAAGAATCCGAAAAAAGCAGGAAAAATATGAAGCGATTTCAGCCAGGGCGCTTGAATATATTCACAGGATCAGAAAAGAAACCGGAGGTGTTTAAAATATGGGCAATCTGAAAGGAACTACTATCTGCGCAGTACGCAGAGACGGGAAGATCGCAATTGCCGGGGATGGACAGGTAACAATGGGAGAACATACGATCTTCAAGACCACTGCCAGAAAGGTGCGCAGACTGTACAACGGCGAAGTAGTCGTGGGATTTGCGGGCAGCGTGGCAGATGCTTTTACACTGTGTGAAAAGTTTGAGGAAAAATTGCAGCAGTGCGGCGGAAACCTGGAAAAAGCAGCAGTCGCACTTGCACAGAACTGGCGCGGGGACCAGATGATGAGACAGCTGGAATCCATGATGATCACAGCCGATAAAGAACATCTGCTGATTCTCAGCGGTACCGGTGAAGTGATTGATCCGGATGAAGGGATCGCTGCGATCGGATCCGGCGGAAATTACGCACTGGCTGCTGCCAGAGCATTGGTACAGAACACTGATCTTGGAGCAGCAGAGATCGCCGAAAAGGCACTGAAGATCGCCGCGAGTATCTGCGTATATACGAATGATCACATTACGGTTGAAACCGTCTAATCGGAAAGAGAGAACAGGATATGAACGAACAGCAATTGACTCCACGACAGATAGTTCATGAACTGGACCGGTTTATCGTCGGTCAGGATGAAGCAAAAAAGGCCGTTGCCATCGCATTACGGAATCGCTACCGCCGAAGTCGGGTGGAAGAAACGCTTCGGGAGGAAATTATCCCCAAAAATATACTGATGATCGGCCCGACCGGTGTTGGAAAAACGGAAATTGCGAGGAGACTGGCAAAACTAGTCAATGCCCCTTTTATCAAGGTTGAGGCAACAAAGTTCACAGAAGTCGGATATGTCGGGCGTGATGTGGAGAGCATTATCCGGGATCTTACGGAAAATGCCGTGCGGATGGTACGGAAAGAACATGAAGAGCGTGTGATGCCACGGGCAAGGGTTCTGGCGGAAGAACGTCTGAGCGAGCTGTTGGCCCATCCGCAGAAGAAAAATGCTCCTTCCAATCCACTTGACTTCCTGCTCGGAAAGCAAAAAGAAACACAGCCCAACAACGACGAAGTTACAGCCTTGGCACGAAAAAAAGACGAGATTCGTCAACAACTTATGCGCGGAGAAATAGAAGATGCAGAGCTGGAGCTGGAAGTGGAAGAAGAAGCGCCTACGCTGGAGCTCGGCGGTAACAGCATCAGTCTTGGCGATATGATGGGAAACATGATGCCTAAACGTACACGTATGCGTCACGTGAAAGTTCATGAAGCGCGAAAGATCCTGACAGACCAGGAAGCAGCTAAATTGATCGATAATGATGCTGTACAGGAAGAAGCCCTGACCCGGACTGAGCAGAATGGGATTGTTTTTATTGATGAAATCGACAAGATCGCAAGCGCAAACGGCGCACACGGACCTGATGTCAGCAGGGAAGGCGTTCAACGGGACATCCTTCCGATCGTGGAAGGCTGCACGGTCAGCACCAAATACGGAGCGGTAAGAACCGACTATATGCTGTTTATTGCCGCCGGCGCGTTCCATGTGAGCAGAGTGACAGATCTAATTCCGGAATTGCAAGGCCGTTTCCCTGTGCATGTGAAGTTAAAAAGCCTGACCCGCGATGATTTCAAACAAATTATGACGGTTCCTGAAAACGCGCTGACGAAACAGTATCAAGCATTGCTTGCCGTTGATAAGGTAATGATCAGTTTTGATGAAAGTGCAATTTCGGCAATCGCAGAAGCTGCTTGCAACGCAAATGAAAATGCTGAAGATATTGGTGCAAGAAGGCTTCATGCAATCTTTGAGCAATTGCTGGAGGACGTTCTTTTCAATGCAGGGGACGAGAACATGCCACCCTTCGAACTAAAGATCGATAATGCCTATGTGAATGAGCACATGAAGGGAGAAAATAAACCGACAGATATCCGTAAATTTATCCTTTAACAGGCAAACCCGCTGCCATTGCTATGCAGTCAGCGGGTTTCATGCTATAATCTCTGAAAGATAACAAACGGGGAGGAATAATGGTATGATTGGGACAATTGGGATGATCGGAACCGGAAATATGGGTTCTGCCATTTTACGCGGTATTGTTGAAGCAGATTATGTCAAAGCAGGGCAAATTGTTGCCTATGATACCAGCTCACGCAGGATCCGCGAACTGGAAGAGGACATACCGGGAATTATATGTGCGAGAGACTGTATTGAAGTGGCTGAGCGATCAGACCTGATTATTCTTGCTGTAAAACCGATTTATGTTCAGGATGTGCTTGATGAGATCAAGGGTTCACTGGATGGTAAAGCAGTTCTCAGCATTGCAGCAGGATGGACGGTAAGGATGCTGCAAGCAGCGCTGGAAGGCACTACGGCAACCTATCTTCGCGTGATGCCGAACACACCGGCTTTGGTTGGCGAAGGTATGACCGCCATTTGTGATGACACAACCTTTTCCAAAGAAGATTTCGAATATGCAAAAGGAATCTTCGATTCAGTCGGAAAAACCAGGATTCTTCCCGAAAGGTTGTTTGACGGTGTCGTCGCCGTCAGCGGAAGCAGTCCGGCATATGTTTACATGATGATCGAAGCAATGGCAGACGCGGCTGTGAAGGAAGGCCTTCCAAGAGTATATGCTTATGAAATGGCTGCTCAAAGCGTTCTCGGGAGTGCGCTGATGGTGCTTTCCTCAGGGACCCATCCAGCCGCACTGAAAGACGCGGTCTGTTCTCCTGGGGGAACTACAATTGAAGCTGTTGAAGAACTGGAAAGAAAAGGATTCCGGGCAGCGATCATGGATGCTATGGAGGCATGCGCACGGAAAAGCCGTGATATGTCAAAGGAATAAGGAACGGGTACAACGATGGATGAAAACAGAAAGAACGTCAATATCTTTACAGATGGAGCATGCAGCGGTAACCCGGGCCCCGGCGGGTGGGCTGCAATTCTTGAGTTTGGTCAGCACAGAAAAGAACTCAGCGGATATATGGCCGGAACAACAAACAACCGAATGGAACTGTTTGCCGCAATCAGCGGTTTAGGCGCTTTAAAAGAGCCATGCAACGTCAGGTTGTATTCTGACAGCAATTATTTGGTTCAGGCTTTCAATGACCATTGGATCGACAATTGGATGAAGAACGGATGGAAGACCAGTGGAGGAGGTAAAGTAGAGAATCAGGACTTGTGGTTCATTCTGTCTGCTCAAACAAAGAAACATAATGTAGAATTTATCAAGGTCAAAGGACATTCTGATCATCCGGAAAACAATCGTTGCGATGAACTGGCGCGTGCTGCGATTGAAGAATATCGTAAAAACTATGAACCTGACAAAATCAATGGATAAGCTTGACAATGGCGGACAGGGAATGATATCTTTATTAAGAATTTAACTATTCGCTAAACCATAGTTTTACGAATAGTTGGATAACAGATTCCCTTTATTCTATAATATAAGAAAGCGAGTAAAACCGGTGGCGGAAAGCAGTAATCAATACAGAGAAGAAATTGATGCAAAAAGAATCCTGCAGATTCGCGAAATCACAAAGGAACTCCCTCAGGCCTGTTCTGACTTTCTGAGATCGATTGCTATATCGACCGGAACTTTTACACGACTTGCCTATGCGATCGATCTCAGAACCTTTTTTCGTTTTTTACATGAAGAACGCATCAATTTTTCGGATAAACCGATCATTCTGATTGACGATCAAGATCTTGAAAAGCTCACACGAAACGATATGATCGCCTACACTGAATACCTGACATATTATTTAAAAAACAGCGATGACAATTCGGTACCGAACAAAGTATTTGTAAACCATGAATTATCAATTAAACGGAAGTTGTGTGCAATCCGGTCGTTTTATGATTATCTTTTCAAAAACCAGCGGATCGCTTCAAATGTTACGGAACTGGTTCCCCTCCCCAAGGTTCATGAGAAGCCGATCATCAGACTGAACCGTGATGAGATGGTACGTATTCTTGAACAGGCACAAAGCGGCAATCAACTGTCTAAATCACAGCAGAAATATCAGAAAATTACGGCAAAACGCGATTTTGCAATTCTTTCTCTCTTTCTGGGTACAGGTATCCGCGTAAGTGAATGCGTTGGGATCAATATAAACGATGTGGATCTTGAGAATAACGCCTTTATTGTCACTCGAAAGGGCGGTAATCAGGTTGTGCTCTACTTCCCTCCGGAGGTGGCGGAAGCACTTGCAGACTATCTTGAAGAACGAGTTAATACAGATGCACTCCCGGGGCATGAAAATGCCCTGTTTCTGAGCCTTCAGCGCCGCAGGATTACTCAAAGAGCAGTACAGAATCTTGTAAAAAAATATGCATCTGTCGCAGCTCCGTTGAAAACCAGGATCAGCCCACACAAACTTCGCAGTACATATGCCACAAATCTTTATAACGAAACGGGCGATATTTATCTGGTCGCTGATGTGCTTGGTCATACATCAGTAGATACAACACGAAAGCATTATGCAGATATGACAGACGCACGCAGAAAAATGGCCGCCGAGCATGTTCATCTGCCCGGCGACCCGGAATTTAATCCTGATCACTGATCAGGGCACGTATTTTCCTTGTCAGCTCCCTGAACTCATTATTTGCATGGCCTGAAATACGGCCGATATAACTTGTGAGATCCAGAAGAGCGTTTTTCAGTTCAAGGTAATCGCTATTTAGTTGTTTCTTTGTTGAGGCAGCACCTTCACCGGAAGGCGCTGCCTTCTTTTTCAGAACAGGATCCGTCAGGCGGATCCATTCTCCTGCGAGGAGATCAAACTCCGACCCGGAATACGGAGCGAGAGACGGAATTGAAAACTGTTCTGTAATACTTTTTGAGAATGCAATGCAGGACTCATCATCACCATGGTTAACAAAAACATAGGATGGTTTCTTTTCAAAGCTCGAGAGCCATCGGAGAAGGCCGTCCCTGTCTGCGTGCCCGGAGACACCATCCAGCAAGGTAATCTCGGCGTTGACATCGATTTGCTCTCCAAAAATCTTGACAGATGGGGCTCCGTCGTAAATAATCCTGCCAAGGGTTCCTACAGCCTGATAACCAACGAAAAGAATTGTATTGCGATCATCCCAAAGATGGTGTTTCAAATGGTGACGTATACGACCGCCTTCGCACATACCACCCGAAGCAATAATGACCTTTGGCGTAGGATCAGCGTTCAGCGCTTTTGATTCTTCGGATGAAACGGTAGTATTCAGGCCGTCAAACCAGATCGGATTCTTTCCTTCGGACATAATGGCAAGCGTTTCTTCATCAAGACAAATCGGATCAC
>Ga0265301_10002250_pt1 | contig 22854 bp, 28 predicted proteins | sample AusTroGonzalo_MG_2_FD_193488 | JGI IMG/M metagenome (GOLD analysis project Ga0265301, IMG submission 193488) | Bovine rumen microbial communities from tropical cattle in Woodstock, Queensland, Australia - Gonzalo_04 | ecosystem: Host-associated > Mammals > Digestive system > Stomach > Rumen ... | reverse complement strand
TGGACGGATGCAAAGGGTTACTTGCATAGGGATGCTGTAAAGCTTAAAGCCTTAAAAGTCGAGTTTGAAACTGTTAATCAGTTAAATCATACACAGTTTGCATCGCTTATGAGCAGTATAAGCGCACAGTTTATTACGGGCAAGGAATATGCAAGGGAATGTAATATTACGGCATATATCCCCGAAATTGACGATTATGTAACGCAGAGGGGGTACATGGCGGACTTTAAACCGCAGATGTACCTTGCTTCTGCAAGTGAAATAAGATACGATTCTTGCCGTTTGGCATTTATTGGTGGAGTAACTACAGCAGCAGATTAAGGAGGTAGGACATGAAAATACCGAACAAAGTTTATGACATTTTAAAGTGGGTTGCGCTTATCTGTATTCCGGCAATAGTTACTTTTTTGTCGGTAGTCTTAGGGGTTCTTGATGTTAACCCTAAAACAGTAAACGTAATTGTAACTATTATCGGTGCAATCGGAACGCTAATAGGTACTCTTATAGGCGTTAGTACAGCTAACTACAATAAGGAGAAGAATAATGGCGAAAGTGACAGCTAAATTTTCAGAGTTTAAATCATACTTAATTGCCATGCTTGGCATGATGTATGTACTTGGAGCGCAAGGCGAAAGGTTTGTAGAATTGCTACATAAACTTTGTGCTATGGAAAAAAACGATCCTAAACTTGTCCAGAACGTACTTACTTTGCTACAGAAAAAAATAGATGCCGGAATAGATATAGCTACACTTTTGGCATTTGATTGTTCTGGCTTAGGCATGAAGTGGCTTATGTCAAAGGGCATATTTGCCTATGATATGCGGGCGAAGGATATGTATAACGCTATTCCTAACAAGATTGAACGTTTAGAGTTAGTTAAAGCGGGTGATTTTGTGTTTACAGATTCACTTGGTCATGTTGGCTATGCTATTGATGAAAAGACCGTTATTGAGGCTAAGGGGACTGCGGATGGCGTAGTAATGACAGACTTATTCAAACGTGAGTGGAAAAAGATTGCAAGACCTGATTGGTGGGTTGATCTTAACGAAAAACCTGTACTCAGGCGTGAACTTAAACTGACAGACCCTTATATGAGGGGTGAGGATGTTAAAACGGCTCAGGCGTTACTTACCGAAAAGGGTTACAACGTTGGTCAGATTGACGGAGTTTTCGGCAAGAATACTGAATATGCAAGCCGTAACTTTAAGCATGATAACGGTCTTAGTGATAAAACGGGTACTATTGGCAAGAAAACTTCTGAGAAATTAGGTTTTATCTGGGAAGGATAAAAACATGGTTGAATATGCTTACCGGGATTTATTTTACAAGTCCCATCAAACCAAAGACATACTGATAGTAGATGAAGCTGCTTCGGTTACGCCTGTTACGGGGACAGCTCCTACAGTAACTAATGCTACAGTTGAGATACATACGGCTGACGTTAAGACCAATACCTTTAGGTTAGAGGAAAGTCTTTGTTCGGAAGATGATCTTACATGGGGCTTGATGGAAAGTGCGGAAGTCAGTTTTACGATTAACAATAAGGCGAGTATTCCGAACTTAAAGACTAACACGGATGATTTAATGCTGAATATCTACATCTACTTTAACGGGGATAGCGATACCTTGTTTCAGGTAGGACAATATATCTGCTATTCGGACAAGTATTCGGCTGACAGGCGTACAAGAGAGATAATCCTTTATGACGCTAACCATTTTTTAAGGGATTGGGATATTACGGAATGGTATAACGAGGTTTACGCTGACAATGATAATGAACCTTTGACCGTTAAGGAATTAAGGGACAGCCTGTTTGAATATATAGCTACAGACTTTGATTACATTATCGAACAGAACGAGGAAACCGAACTTATAAATGACGATTATTACGTTCCGAAAAATATCGAGAGCGATACGATCACATTTGGCTTTTTTATGGGCGGTTTACTTAATGCTAATGGTGTATTCGGTCATATAAGCAGAACGGGCGTATTTGAGTATGTTACGCTTGTTAAATATGATGCTGAAACAGTTGGAACTGTTACTGATGATTTCAGAAAGCCGCCTACAACTTATGAGGATTTCGCTGTTTGGGGCATTGGTTTTGTTAGGGTTTATGACCAGAACAATATTCAGCTTGCTTATGAGGGTTCATCATCCTACAGGCATCCGAGCGTTTACAATATCGTTGACAACTTTGTACTTTCAGGCATTAAGAGTTTGCCTGACGGTGAGGACAACATTAAACAGGCTACGCTTAATATCCGTGAACAGGTTACACATAGGCGTTATGCCCCTATGAATGTCGAACACGTTGGGGACTTGTGTATCGAGGTTGGCGATAATGTTAAGGTTGTCGGTGACATAGGTGAGTATAACACATACGTACTTGAACGTCATTTAAAGGGTTTAGGCAGTATGCTTGATACCTATACAAGCCGTGGTAATCGTAAACAGCCTAAGTATCAGATTAACGATAAATGGCACGTTGGGGATAGTCAGAATAATTCGGCTGACGGGGCAGGTGGAATCGGAAACGTTAATGACGAATCTGCTGAAATGTTTATCAAGTATTGCAGAAATAACGGAATAAGATTCTTGCAAGAGCCGAGTAATGTTTCTATTGAATATGACAGGGATAATGAATGTGTAAACATAACATGGAATGACCCGTCAGATATATCTACAAATCAGCCGGAACCTCAAACGTGGGTAGGCACGATAGTAGTAAGAAGCGAAACAGGTGTCCCTGTACATCCGTGGGATGATTGTACGATACTTGTTAATAGCACTACCCGTGATGAATACAGCGAAACACCATTTATTGATGATACGATTGAGGAAAACAAAAAATACTATTACGGCATTTTCCCGTATAGCAATTTCGTAGATAACGGAGTAACAAAACAGCGTTACAGATTTACAAAGGTTGTAAGCGTTAATACGCAAAGGAATCTGTTAGCCCCGTTGATTACATCCGTAATCCTTAACGGAACTGTTGTTGAAGTTGGTTTTGAAATGCCTGTACTTACTTCTGGAACTTACACATTACAGAAATTAGGCTACAAGAAGGGTGCAATACCTAATAGCCTTGCTGATTGTGACGGTTCTATTGACCTTGAACATGAGATTAGTCCTGCTGACGTAACTACGTTGGATAATCAGGCAAGATATTATTTCGTAATCTTTGCAACTACAAGCCGTGGCGATAACCTTGTTAGCGATCCTGAATATATCGATTACGATATTGGACGTTTGATGCTGATTGACAGCTATAACCACTACATCAATCCTATCGTAGAGTTAGAAAATGCGGGATACCTTGACGGTCAGATTAACAAGGAAACTTGTTACGCATGGTATCAAGAGGACGGAACATTTATGTTCTATGATAGGACACAGGCTCAGGCTAAATTCGTACCGAAAACGGCTATGCGTAAGGGTAGTGCTACAAAGATGGTTATTGAGGTTACTACAAAGGCAGAATATAACTATCCTGACTTTGGATGGGGCTTATTAGACGTAATGCCTACGGCTTGGGGCTATCCGCTTTATTCACAAGACCCTCGCAAGGGTAGAGTGCTTAAATGGCTTTATGATTTTGCAAGTCAGACTAAGGCAACTTATGAAATATCGTTGGCTGACATAGATAAAAACAAGATATTCTACCTTGTTTGGTATCGAAATTCTACCAGAAACGTTACTTACAAGATGTACTTTGATGGCATACCAGAGTTCTTTGTACTTGACGATTTAACTACATGGAATAAATACCTTCCTGATGATGTTATCAATATCACAAAGAATGGTTTGGAAACCACGGTAGTATTTAACGGCTATAACGGATGGGAGCATATCATTTACGAAGCTGACGTTGAGGAAAACACAAATTATGCGTTTGCTTATGATGTTAAATGTACTTCTGGGGAGCGTCAGTACACGGCTAATCAAATGGCTGCTTACATCTTGGGTGCTAATCCCGAAGATAATGGCTCATGGTGGGATTACAACATCATTAGTGAGAATGGTGGCAGACTTAACGAACTTGGCAACGAGTATCACACATATACTACTACATTCAATAGCGGTAGCAGGAAAAAGATATGGATAGCAATTAACTATTCGGCAATCGCTGATAGTGAACGTAACGTAACGTTTGTTTACAAGAATATAAGACTTTACAAGACATGATGTTTAAATGGTGAGGGGCAATAAAGCCCCTTGCCGTAAACATAAAAGGAGGTAGGATATGGCTTTCAGGAAAGACAGGGACGATAATATGTGGCTGACAAGGGGTGATAACCTTGACTTGGACGTTAAGAACCTAAAGTATCGTGACGAAGATGGGGAGATACAGGACTATGAGTTTGTCGAGGGTGACAAGGTATTTTTCAGGCTGAAAACTGATAGTACAGTTCTGGAAAAGGAATTTTTAGTTGACTTGGAAAACAATAAAGCCCATCTGTCGATAGTTCCCGCAGACACAGAGGATTTAGCCTTTGGCTTTTACAAGTATGAGATTGAGGTTGTTACTGCTGACGATCAGCATTACACAATCAAAGCTAACAAAAATTTCACCGTTGAGGTAGAATTGGAGGAACACGCTAATGGCTAATAACTATAGTTCTCTTGAAGGTACAATGGACGCTCACGGCATGATGACAGGTGAGATTCAGTTCAATAGTGGTAGCGGTAACGGTGTTAAAGATGTTAAAGTCAACGGTACATCTGTAGTTGACGCTAACAAGATTGCTAATGTTGATCTTACTCCTTATGCTGAAATTGAAAATGTCTATGATAAACAGACGATTGACACCGCTTTAGAGGGTAAAGCTGATACAGACGATATTCCTACTGAATTATCGGACTTGACAGATGATGAAAACCATAGGCTTGTAACCGATACAGAAAAATCAACTTGGGATAACAAAGCTGACGTAAGCGATATTCCTACGGTTAACAATCCTACCATCACTATTCAGAAGAATGATCAGAACGTAGATACCTTTTCGCTTAATCAGACTACCGATAAGGTTATTAACATTCCCGTACCGACAAAGACAAGTGATTTGCAGAATGACAATAGTTTTATCACTAACACAGTTAATAACCTTGCAAACTACTATCTCAAATCTGATACCTATACTCAAACCGAGGTTAATAACCTCATAAGTGCAGCGGTTAATGGCAGGTTTGAAAAGGTTACTACACTTCCTGCAAGTGGTGAGCCTAACGTTATCTATCTTGTCCCTAAAACTACGGCACTTACGAACAATGTCTATGACGAATATATCTGGCAGGATAACGCTTGGGAACTTTTAGGCAGTACAGAAATTGACCTGTCTAACTATGTTACTACTACAGACTTGGCTACGGCTTTGGCTGACTATGTAACCACTTCCGCTTTCAATACAGCTATTGCTAACTACTACACCAAAACTGAGGTTGGCAATCTGTTAGATGCAAAGGTTGACAAGATTAGCGGTAAAGGTCTTTCAACTAACGATTACGATAACACAGCTAAAGGCATTGTTGATGGTGTTACTAATGCTTTAGCGGGCAAGGTTGATAAAGTCAACGGCAAGGGGCTTTCTACAGAGGATTACACTACCACAGAGAAAAATAAACTTTCCGGGATTAGTACGGGTGCTAACAAGGTTGAATCAAGCACTACTAACGGCAATATTCAGATTGACGGAACTGAAACACAAGTCTATGATGATAGCGACATTCAGGATAAAATAGACGTTTCATTGGAATCGGTATCGGGCAATCCGTTATCCATAAGCGGTTTAAAATCCTCGCAATTAGCGGTAAATCCTGTCATAACCTATAACCCCATACAGGACTTACACGGGCAGAGCAAGCCTTATCCCGCAGGTGGGGGGAAGAATAAGTTACCTATGACCGTACAAAGCATTAAAGATGCTAATACAAGCGGTACATGGAGTGGTAATGCTTATACTCAAAACAACATAACATTTACTATTCTTACCGATAGTGCTAACAATGTTGTTGGTATAAATGTAACGGCTAATAACTCAAGTGATGTAACAAATTTATATATTGCAAAGAATATTTCTATATCGAGTGGCTCATATATATTAAATGGATGCCCTTCGGGTGGCAGTTCATCAAATTATGAAATTGATGCTGACGGTGTGGGAACAGATACGGGTAGTGGCAAAGACATAACAATTAGTAGCACTTTTAACCTACGAATTAGAATTGCTTCGGGCGTTACAATGTCCAACAAGGCATTTTACCCCATGATACGCCTTGCCACGGAAAGCGATTCAAGTTTTGCCCCTTACGAAAACATCTGTCCTATATCTGGCTACGATAAAATTGAGGTTTTATCGTGTGGGAAGAATCTACTTGACTTTAATGCTCCAACACGAACAGACACAAATGCAACTATTAAAATAAATGGCAATACTGTTACATTTACTTCCACAGCTACTTATTATCCTCGAATGGTGTATGATTTAACACCATTTAAAACTGTTAATAATGGGCATTTACGAATATCGGGTGTTGGTAATGCATCTGGCAGTAATACGAGTATTCGTATATATGATGGAAGCACAGTAAAATACAATTTTAATATAACAACTAATACCACTTTTGATACCGATATAAATATAGGAAATATAGATAATCCAGAATTATTTTTCTATATATCAACAACGAGTTCGGCATCAGTAGGACAGACATTATCTGTAAGCAATTTCATATTATGTGCTGATTCTTTGACGGATAAAACCTACGTTCCCTACCATAAAACCACAGATTTATCCGAATCTTTGGGGCAGACGGTGTATGGCGGTACTTATGAGCCGAGGACAGGATTGTTTACGGTTACTCATAAAGTTATTGATATGGGTGAGAAAACATACACCTATAACAGTTCAAGCGGTAATGTAAACCTGTATTCTACAAGTATTTCGGATATTAAAACCACGGCAGGTGAACATCCATTTATTTGTGAATGTTATGATTCAGTAGTAGCAAGAGGAACGGACGCAACCATATCAAGGTGGAATGCTTATGCCACGGACACAAACATATATGTAAATGATAGCCGATATTCGGCAGATGCTACGGGTGCGAATGATTTAAAAACGGCATTGTCGGGTATAAAGTTGGTCTACGAACTTGCCACACCCTTTACCATCCAACTCACACCCCATGAAATCGCACTTTCACAGGGGTACGCTTACATTTCTACCAACGGAACATTAATTGCCCTTGATTACCACAACGGTGAGATGGCAAGGTTGTCGGATGTGGAATTGCTTAACGAAACTATTGAAAATCAATTTGCACTTTTTGATAGTAAACAATTTAAATATGTTGATGGTGTTATAAAAAGGAATACCACCGTTACATTAGATGTGCCAAAGGCATACTTGTTTATTACTTATGCCACAGTAGGTGCATCTTTGGCAGTTGTAATTGGAAACGGATATGGTAAAGAAAGTTCAAGGCATAAAATTACACAATTATTACAAGCGGGTACAGGTCTTACATTCGGGCAAAGCACAGAAAGATATGGCTTGGTTGTAACAAATACATTTTCGGAAGTTGATGTATCATATCGATTATATACTTTAGTTGAGTAACCCCATAAAACCAAAATTTCATTCGGTGGCGGTGAGGGTTAGACACCCTTGCCGTTGCCGTATTTATTAAACAGGTGATTGACTATGGCAGTAGGAATAATAGTAGGGATATTAGCATATATCATTGTGGCAGTATTATTCCTTTTACTGCTACATAAAGACAGGAAAGATTGAGCAACAGGGAAGGTAACATGAGGATTATTGTTTTTACTTCTGGCTTATTAGGTAAGACAGGATTATATACATGGACACGGAATTTCGCAATCAATATGCGTAACGATCATTCCATTACAGTTATGTGTGCTACGTTTAACGAGGATATAAAAGCCGATTTAAGCCAATATGCCGATTGTGTGGTTTATGATAAAGAATCAACCTATGATTGTGACATATTGCTTCATAACTTTCAGGATAACGCCGTAAAGGGCAATATCCATGCGGATAAGGTATTTGTATTACTTCATTGCAATTATGCCAAAATGAGGCACTCTAATTCGTTTCAGAGGGATATAAAGTACATAGCAGTATCAGAAGATACCGCAAGGGGCATGAGAAATGTTTACGGGGTTGATTGTGAAGCTATAGAACCGTTTATGACGGGTTACAAGTACAAGAAAGTTTTAAAACTTGTTTCTGCTACACGGCTGACTACGGAAAAAGGCTACAACAGAATGATAAAGCTATGTAAACTACTCCGTGAGAACGGCATAAGATTTCTATGGTTAGTGTTCACAGATTCATTCAAGCCGATTGAGGGATTTACAGAATTTATAAATATGGGTTCACAACCTAATGAAGTGGTTATGGATTACATGGCTAACGCTGATTACACAGTACAGTTATCAGACCATGAGGGTTATTGCTATTCCGTACATGAATCCTTGCAAGCAGGAACGCCCTGTTTAGTTACCGATATTCCGATTTTCCGTGAAGCTATTGATGATGGCTACAATGGTTATCGGTTGCCTTTGGATATGCAAGGCATAAACTTTTCGGAGATAATGAAGGACATTCCGTTAGGCTACGAAATGGACAAAAAGAGTGCGGATGATTTAAAGAAACAATGGGAAAAGTTGTTTTAATGGGGAAGGGGCAGTATGAAAATAAGCGCATATACAAAGAAGGAACTTGATAGTTTTAGGCGGGAGTGTAATTTTACGGATTTAGAACGTTCCTGTTTCGATTTAAAGGCTAAAGGCATGACTAATTATCAACTTGCCATGCAGTTAAATATTTGCGACAGTACGGTTTCTGCTACTATGAAAAGTATTAGGGCGAAGATCACGGCTGTTTCAGAACAGAAAATGACAGAAAAGCCTAAAGTTGACAGGATCACGGATAATCTACATCCATCTTTATCATATCTGATTGATTTTGTGATGAAGATTCTGGAAAATACACCGCTTATCCCTGAAAGCCATACGGCTAAAGAGTGGTTAGAATTGCCGGACAGAGTTTCAATCAAGGATAAACTTTATGTAGTGACCGATTATCGTACTGATGATAATTCCCCGTCAGTTCCACGCCTTAAATATGGTGACGGCGTTACCATGATTTCCAAACTTCCATTTTGTACTGCTGCGATTACCGACAATGATGTGCTTTGGTGGGATTTAAAAGCACAAAAAGTACAATGATTTTCCACATTTTACGTTTCTTATAGCATTTTCTCCTAAAAACCTCACCGATTTTTAATATGGTGGGGTTCTTTTTTTATGCCATAATGTAGCCATAACATTCAGGAAGGAGTGGACTATGTGGCGTATATCTATGCTAACCCTAATCCGAAAAACAGAATAGTTGATGATTGCGTTATCCGAGCGTTAAGTCTGGCACTTGGCAAGTCATGGGATGAAATTCATTATGCCCTTGCTAAACAGAGCTTTTTCGACAAGGATATTATGAACGCTAATTCGGTATGGGGAAAGTATTTAGAGAATATAGGCATAGAACGTCATAATTTGCCCGATAAATGCCCTATGTGTTATTCGGTGAAGGATTTTACTAACGAACATAAAAAGGGTGTTTATATCCTTGCTACAGGCACTCATGCGGTAGCGGTGATTGATGGTGATTTTTACGATACTTTTAATTCGGGTGATTATGTCCCCTTGTATTATTTTCTTGTGGAGGATTGATTTATGAATGGCATGATGAAAATGTTTGGGATGATGAAAGAGTTTCAGAAATTCAAAAAAGACCCTATGGGGGCTATGGCAAGTAAATGGAATATCCCGCAGAATATAGACATAAACAATACAAATGCTGTTGCTCAACATCTTTTAAACAGCAAACAGATTTCACAGGATGCTTACAACAATTTTATGCAGATGCAAAACATGATTAGCGGTTAATGTGTGCGCACACTTAACATACGGGCTATCCGTTTGAGGATGGTTCTTGACCTACAATATTTATAGGAGGACAATTTTATGGCACTTGAAAATGGTGGTGTAGTAACAACCCTGCCTATGGCTCCGGCATATGGAAATAACGGGCTTTTCGGCGGACTTGGTGGTGATAGCGGAATGTTTCTGCTTTTCATCCTGTTTATGATGTGTGGTGGCTTCGGCAATGGCGGTTTTGGCGGAAACGGTTTCGCTAATGACGCTTTCCCGTGGCTGAATAACTCGCAGAACATTAATGACGGTTTCAGAGATCAGATGCTTAACAGTTCTGTATCAGGCATACAGAGTGGCGTTACAAGCGGTTTCGGTGATGTTCAGAACTCACTTTGCGGTGGTTTTGCGGGCGTTAATGCAAGCATAGCTAATGGCTTTGCTACGGCTGAAAGTTCAGCTAATTCCCGTCAGATGGCTAATATGAATCAGGCTTTTGCAGCACAAACCGCTATGAATCAGGGATTTAACGCTGTATCAAGTCAGCTTTCACAATGCTGCTGTGACAACAAAATGTTAGGAGCTGCTACCCAGAACATAGTTCAGGCTGAGGGTGCTGCTACAAGACTTGCTATCCAGAATCAGACACAGCAGATACTTGATAAGATGTGTCAGCAGGAGATTGACGCTCTTAAAGCTCAGAACCTTGCTTTACAGAATCAGGTCAATATGCAGGCACTTGCAGCTTCACAGGCTACACAGACCGCTGCTCTTATAGCTGATAACACAGCACAGACACAGTATATCGTTAATAGGGTAGCTCCTTATCCTATTCCCGCTTACACAGTAGCGAATCCTGTAACACCTGCTACTACTTGAAGGGGGGCTTACTATGAAAAACATAGAGGAACTCCACAAGTTATGCGACAAAGTGATGGATTCGATAATGGATTCCAACAGGAAGTTGGAAAAGGAAAGCGAAAGATTGTCAGCCGAGGACGCAAAGTATCTGGAAAGTCTGACAAGAATACTTAAATCTGTTACTACGGTTATCGCTATGGAAGATTACTCGGACGGCTATTCAAGGGATGGTTGGGGCGATCCTAACCACATGACCCCTTATGCTAACGGATATTCTGGCAGACGCTATTACCGGGACGGTATGGGTAGATTTACAAGTTATCACTAAAAAAATAGGGCTTACCTTGATGGGTAAGTCCTTTTTTCTCATTTATTCTGTAGACATTCAAGTATTTTGCTTTCGCCTAATAGCAGACATGATAAAACTGCGGTTGAAAGAAGTCCACCTAATAGGATTCCTAAAAACGTAACAATCTCAAATTTGGTTTTATAGCTTATGGTATTATATGTAGCTACCATCTTTTCAGCCGTTCCGAAATGGATTGCCAATACTATACTTCCGATTATTCCTAATATTAATGTTATGATCCCTAATGCTTTTAATAGTTTTGCCATAATTAACCCTCCTGTTCTTGCGTATTATTTGCGATTCCGAGTGCATAAGTTACTAAATGTTTTGTTTTATCATCACTCTTGCGGTATGCCGAAACAAGATCAATCTCAAATTTTGACAAGTCAAATGCTTCTTTTGCCTCTTTCTGGGCTTGTTCTTCCAAATATTCAATGAAACCCGCAACTCTTGGGTCTTGCAATCCGGCTTCTTCTAAAGCTGTTACCCATTCGGTTTGTGCATTTTCGTAAAACGTATTGATTGGAACATGGAAAAGTTTTGCATATCCTAACATTACTTTAGGTGAAACCTTTTCAATAGCCCCACTTTCGTATCGTGAGATTGTTGCCTCGGAAACGCCTAACCTTATTGCTACATCATTTTGTGTTAATCCGCTATGGATTCTGTATTGTTTTATTGCTTCTGTATTGATTTTCACGCTTTTCATCTCCTTTTTTATGGTGATTTTACCTTATGTATCGGTATGCGTCAACAAAAACTTTACACCCATGCAAGAAATTTTTAAAAAAGTGCTTGCATTTTTTCTGCACTTGTGTTACTATACATTCATGCAAGAGAAATGCAGACAAACAGGAAGGAGGTAAAAACATGAGAACTGTTGATGCGAAAGAATTTAAAAAAGCTATGATTGAAGCTGATATTGACAGCTTTACACAGCTTGAAGAAGTAACAGGAGTTTATAAAGGAACTGCGTCCGCAATCGTTAAGGGAGATCAGAAACCGTCATATGATACTATTGTAGCATTTGCTGACGGGATGCACCTGAAATATGACGAAATCGGACGTATTTTTTTTGCGAATGAACTTGCACAGATGCAGAAAGATTGTAAGGAGTAAGAAATGAATCTCAAAGCACTTTTACAAGCAATAACAATCAACATAGCCACAGGGGTATTAATTCTGATTATGGCAGGTGAAAGTCCTAAACTTGACAATTACGCATTAGCAATGGGAATTGACACAAAGAGCGAGGACTTTAAGACAGATTTGCAGTACCTATCAGGGGCTATGCAGATTGAAAACGGAGATAACGGGGATAAGATACTTCTTTACACGGGATCAGTAATTCTTAATCGTCTAAATTCTCCAAAATGGAACGGAAACACTATTGAAGAAGTCATTATGGCTAAAGATGGCGGGTTTCAGCAATATGCCACAGTTACACGAAAAGGTTTCAAGACTAAAAAAGCATCTAAACGAACAAGGTATTTAGCAAAGTATCTGCTGATTTTCGGAAGTGTAGTTCCCGAAAACGTTGTGTATCAGGGTCAGCGCAAGAATGGTTCTGGAATATATGAAAGTTGTCCTGTACCGGGGCAGAAAGACGAAATCTTTTGCTATGAATAAGGGGGTTAAGTATGAAAGCAATAACTGTAATTCAGAAGATCATGGCACTTTTAATGTCGTGCGTAGGCTTTATTATGACATTTTCGGAAGTTCCTATTACACAGGGGTGGGAAAATCAAGCATGGTTAAGTTGTGGCGGGTTAGCGTTGATTGGGGTATGTCTGCTTTGGCTTAAATTAGTAGGTTGGGAGGAAAGCTGCTTTGAAACAGGGACGAAAGCTAACAAGAACCGAAAAAACCATTTTGCGTAATCAGAATTTAAAAGCTGATGATTGGCAGTTTTTATGTGATTGCATAGATGATACAGGCAGACCAACATCATTTTTTAAGATTATCAATAAGTCTACGGCAGTTATCAGGATCGTAGACAGATTCAAAGGAAGGAGGTAACAGACTTGGAAGTTATATGGAAGTTTGACGGAATTTTCAAGGCTAATGCTCAAAAGGTTTATGAAGAAATCGGAGAGCGTAGAGTAACGCCGGAAGAAGTATTGGAACAAGCAAGAAACAATGTAGATTCAGAACTTCATAAATGTTTTGAATGGGACGATAGCAAGGCGGCTGAGAAGTTTAGATTATCACAGGCAAGACAGATTATTCAGTTTTTAGTTGTTAAGCCGGAGAAAAAAGAAGAACCGCAAATAAGAGTATTCCAGATTACTACGGAAACAAATAATTATCAGCCTATCAGAATGTTTCTTGAACAACCTGATGAATACAAAGCACTTCTGCAAAGGGCAAAGAATGAATTGTCAGCCTTGAAAACGAGATACAAAACACTTTCAGAACTTGAAAAAGTTTTTGAAGCAATAGACGAGGTTTTATAAATAATAGGGTTTCACTTACTTATAGAGCCGGAAGGCTTGAATAAATTAGATTTGATTAAATGATAATGCCTTATAAATCATAACACTAAACCGAAGGACACTATACCATATTACAAAACAAGTCTTTCGTTTCTATAAGTGGGTGAAACCACATAACTTACAACAAAACACACAAGTTAAACTGAAAACACTCTTTTATAGCTAAATAAACTAAAAAACAGAATAGCAAATGAAATTATAACATAGCATATTTAATGGGCGTTGTTACCTGTTCAACAGGAATGATAAGAAAATGATAGGAAAAGTCAAGCTAACGTAGCACATTATAAGTTAATACAGGACAAATCATATCTTTGCTGAATAGGTTGCTACGCTCATTAGATTGAGCAAGGTCAAAATAGAACACCGAATGACACCAGACCAAAAGAAAGAACAAGACAACTCACATCACAATTCAAAGGAGAAAAAGAAATGGGAACAAAGACAATCGAGGTAAAAGCACCTCAGAACAGCGTAAGAACAATGGTAGTAACAATCGTTGGGGATTCAGATTTAGTCCTTAACAAGATGAATGATGTAACTGCAAAGCAGCTTACAGATGCAAGGAAGGACAAGGCAAAGAGCCTTGATAAGCCTAATCCGTGGGAAACAATCATAACCGCTATACATTGGCGTGATGGTAAGCCTACAGATTATTCGGAAGAAGGTTTTGAAAAGGCACTAAAGGAAAACGCTCCTTGCATAACTACATTCGGCTTGAAGAAATCTTTTGCGGATTCAGTAGTCAGGAATGACGTTGATAAGTATTCAACCAAATTCAACGCCACAGTTAATGTAAACGGTCAGGGAGGCTTAGTACCTGTCAAGTTTGCACAACACTTTGTAGATGAAAAACTTATGTCCCCTAAAAAGGGCGCACCTGTTTTGGTATCACTTAACAGATTCGTTGGTTGGAGTGCTGACGTAACAATACAGTTCCTTGAAACTGCTTACTCTATGGAACAGATACTTAACATCATCACTCTTGCCGGATTCGGTATCGGTATCGGTTCTGGAAGATCAAGTGGCTACGGCAGGTATCACATAGAAAAAATAGAAAGTATAGGATAACACATAGATTTAAGCGTGGCAGAGTTATCGGCTTGAAAGTCGAGAAATCAACATAGCGTAATTTAGGGCAATATTAGAAAGCTCAAATCATTAAAGAACAATACAATATAAGACATTTCAAGTTGATAGTTCTGCCACGCCACTTAGGAGGATATATGGAATTAAAAATTGAAAGAATTGTGCTTCACAATTTCAAGGGATTAAAGCATGAAAACCTACTTTTTAACAATAACAATGTAACTGTTGGCGGGGCAAATGGAACAGGGAAATCAAGTGTTATGTGCGGTTGGCTTTGGTTAATGGCTGATGTTTCAGAAACATTGGTTTCAAACCCGCCTGTTTTCCCATTAGATAGCGAAGAATGTACTCCGTCAGTTGAGGTTATCTGCAATCTGGACGGGAAACAGATAACTCTTGAAAGACAGCTTAAAAGAACTGTTAAGAAAAGCAAAATTGAAGGTACGGCTGATGCGGTTAGCTTTTCGTCAACATATCTTGTTAATAGCGTAGAGTACGGACTTCGGGATTTTAAACAGAAGTTGGATGAGTACGGGATCACAGACAAATTCCTTACTTTATCACATCCTGACTTATTCCTGTCACAGAAGAAAGACGAAATGCGAAAAGTCCTGTTTGGGATGGTCAGTGACATTACAGATTATGAAGTTGCATCACAGATGGACGGATGCTTTGAAGCTGCTGAATTATTGAAAAACTACACATTTACAGAAGCACAATCTATGCAGAACGCTAACTTGCGTAAAATCCGTGAGGTTTATGGCAAGGACGGAGAACTGTTGCGCAGCAAGATTGAAGGTCTTGAAAGTGCAAAGGTTGATTTAGACTTTTCAGCGTTAGAGTTGCAAAAGAACATGATTAAAGAAAAACTTGCGAATAATAAGACCGAACAGGCAGCTTGTGAACAGACAGAACGTGATCTTAATGAACTCCGTAATAGGGATTTGGCTTTACAGATGGAATTATCCGGCATTGTTCAGAAAGAGAAAGCCGAGAAAAAAGCCTTAGAGGAAAAGATTTATTCGGAACGAAAGAGCTTACAGGAACAGTTATCACAGATTGAGCGTGATATTTCCAGATTGAATAACGAGGTAGACATTCATGGCGGTGCGATTAAAAGGCTTGAAACATCTATCAAACAGGGTCGGGCTGCGATTTCAGAGATTGAGGCAGAGGTTTTTGATGAAACTACTGCTATATGTCCTGTATGTCATAGGCTATATGAATCAGACAAGATTGAGGAAATGAAAAATGATTTTGAGGCTGATAAGTTGAGAAGAATCGCTGACCGGCATAAAGAGGTTACAGAATTTATGTCACTGTTGGCTATCAAACGCTCAGAATTGGCTGAAATCAGCAAAAAGATACAAAAGGCTATAAATGATAAGGCTGATATAGAAACCGCCTTAAATAAGCCTTTAAATGCGTTTGACGGGGCTATGGAAGAACCGCATACCTATGATGCTGAAATTGAGCGTATCAATCAGGCTATTGCAGATAACAACCTGCTTATAAATAACCTAAAAGTCGGACTTAAAAACATGACGTTGTTAAAAGCCGAAGAACTTAAACTCCATGACGAGTTAAGAAACTGCGAGATTCAGTTGGCTAAAGCTGATACTAACAATGAGATTGACGAAAAGATTGAGGCGTTGCGTGAACAGCAAACGAAATATGAGCAAAACAAGGCTGATGCTGAACGCATACTTTATCTGCTTTCATTAGTACAGAAACGTAAGAACGAATTGCTTACGGAAGAAATAAATGCACACTTCAAATTAGTTAAGTTCAGCTTCTTTGAATATCAGAAAAATGGCGAATATAAGGAATGTTGCAAGGCATTTGTGGGGGATAAGGAATTTGGTTCAGCCCTTAACAATGCAGCACAGATAAAAGCCAAAGTTGACATTTGTAACGGCTTACAGAACTTCTACAACGAGCATTATCCTATTTGGCTTGACAACAGCGAAGCACTTGATACTGAAAATCAAGCACAACTTGAAGCTGATACACAGTTGATATTACTCCGGGTAACGGATGGTAAGAGTTTATTTGTAAAGGAGGACTAAGACATGGCAGAAGCGGTAGTAAAGAAGGAAGAAAAAAAGAATTTTAGTTTGGTTATTACCGATAAGTTGGATTCCATTCAGGACGCATTACCGAAGGATTTTAACAAGGCAAGGTTCGTACAGAACGCATTATCCCTGTTGAATGAAAAGCCTGAATTGGCAAAGTTCGGACAGGCAAAGATCATGGCAGGACTTATGAGAGGGGCTATGTTGGGTTTGGACTTCTTCAACAAAGAAGCCTACCTTGTCGGCTATGGGAATGATTTACAGTACCAGACCTCATACATAGGCTCGCAGAAAATAATCAAGAAGTACGCAATTCACAAGGTTAAGAACATCTATGCGGAACTTGTCAGGGAAGATGATGTTTTTGAAACAGGCATAGAAGCTAACAAGCGTTATGTAACATTCAAACCAAAGGCATTTAACAGCAAGCCCGTAATCGGCTGTTTTGCCGTTGTTGAGTTTGAGGATGGGGATATTCAGGTTGAAACAATGAATCTGGAAGAGCTTGAAGCAGTCAGGAAAAAGTCAAAGATGGCTAATGCGGGGGCTTGGAAAGATTTTACAGGCGAAATGCAGAAGAAATCAGTAATCCGCAGACTTTGTAAACGTATCGAGATTGATTTTGAAAATCCCGAACAGAAGCAGATATTTGAGGCTGATACAGATATAGCTACCGAACCTGCTGAAATAAGGGATGTGGAAATATCGTCAGATGCTAACAGCGTTGATTTTCCTTTTGAAGACGCAGAAGTTAAGCCTGTAGAGTGAGGGATAGCTTATGACATTAAAGTGTTTGGGGACGGGGAGTAGTGGAAACTGCTACTCCCTGACAGACAAAGAAGGAAACATCCTTTTGTTGGATGCCGGAATAAACGTCAAGGATATAAAAATTGGGATTGATTTTCAGATCTCTAAAGTAAAAGGGGCATTGTTGAGCCATTGTCATTTGGATCATGCCAAAGCAGCAAGGGACTTGGAAAAGATGGGCGTAAAGATCGTAGCTCCGTATATAGCTAAACCCAAAGACAGTTATTTTGGCGGGTTCATGGTCAGATATTTCTCACTTACAAATGGGGATAATACCTACGTTCATAGCAACGCTGACGGTAGCGAATGTCCGATATTTGGTTATCTGATTTTGCATGACAACGAGCCTTTAAGGATGCTTTACATCACAGATTGTGAGTTCGTTAAGTGGAAATTCAGCACGATAAACACGCTACTGTTAGGCATAGATTATTCGGATGAATTACTTGCAAAAGAATCTAATGAATCGAAACGTAGACATTGCCTAAATGGTCACATGAGTTTGAATACAGGAATAGAGTTTATAAAAACCACAGACCGGGATAAGTCGCTTAAAAACATTATAATCGGTCATTTATCAGGAGATAACGCTGACGGAGATATGTTTAAGGCTGAAATCCAGAAAGTGACAGATAGCAATGTCTACATAGCAGAGAGGGGGAATACTTATCAACTCATGTAATTTAATCGGATATGCGGTTGCAGAACCTAACGTTAATAGAGTTGAAACAGGCGGGAAGAAATATGTATTTGCTGAATTTACGCTTGCTATTCCAAAGATTTACAAGAAACAGGGCGAGGTTAACGCTAACTTTATACGGATCAAGACCGCTAATAAACAGGCTGAATATATCGAGAAGTATCTTACAAAGGGCAGATTAGTAGCCGTAAGCGGTAGCCTTGAATCTGACGCTTACACGCTTAAAAGCGGGTTAAAGCAGTACACCGTTAAGGTATTTGCAGTTACAGTAAGTTTCCTTGATGGCTATAAGGACGGCAAGAATGTCGAAACAGGAGAGTATTCAGTTACGAATGTTGATTTATCAGGTCTGGAAGGTGCTGAATATCAATCTGAAAATCCAAACGCATAATATGACGTTTTAAGACGTTATATCTATTCGGACGATAAAATATACCACTTCAATCAGAAAATTGAAATTTGCCCTATTGTGGTGCGTTATAAGGGCATATATGAGGACGGCAAGACATGATACTTTTAGAGGACACCCGGCAACAAGCCGGAAAACATGACTTAAAGCATGAATGGTTTGAGAAACACGGCATAGAAATTCGTAGGTGTCGGTTGTATGCGGGTGATTATACGTTACCTACTAATCAAAGCGTTTGCATAGACACCAAAAAAGACATTGGCGAGTTGATTCAGGACGTTCAAACAGACCATGTTAGGTTTCGTGATGAACTTTTACGCAGTAAAGAAGCGGGCATAAAACTTTACATTCTTGTCGAAAACGAGGGCAGGTATGTTGATTATCGTAAGACTATCTGGAACGCAACGGTCAGATGTATAGATGATCTTAACGCTTGGAAAAATCCCCGTTTGTATATCAAGAAAAATGGCAAGCCTGTTTATCCGAAAGCTATGCCCGGTACTCAGCTTGCAAAGATATGTCACACAATGGAAGAACGATATGGCTGTAAATTCCTTTTCTGCAAGCCTGATGAATCGGCAAAACTGATTATAGATTTACTGCAAGGAAAAGAAGGTGGTTGAAAATGGCAACTAAAAGGATGTTTTCAAAAGAAGTTGTCTTAACTGATTGGTTTTTAGATATGCCTATGTCAGCAAGGTGCTTGTATTTCACTTTGAGCATGGTAGCAGATGATGATGGGTTTGTTGATAATCCCAGAGCCATAATGCGACAATGCGGGGCATCATTGGATGATATGAAGTTACTACTGACAAAATGTTTTTTAATAGAGTTTGAAACAGGAGTAATAGTTATTACCCATTGGAGAATGAATAACTATCTTAGGGGTGATAGATACCATCCTACTAAACATACTACAGAATATTCTATGTTAGAAGTAGTAGATAATAAACCTTATGTACTTAAAGATAATAATACTCCTAATAATTTAATTACTAAGTCTTTAGACTTAGTACCCGTTGGTATACCGGGTGGTATACCAGATGGTATACCAAAACCTAAAAAAGAGAAAAATACAAACTTTAATCCCCCTACAGAAGAAGAAGTAGAAGCCTATTGTCGGGAACGTAATAATGACATAGACGCTGAACAGTTTGTAGCATTTTACGAATCTAAAGGGTGGATGATAGGCAAAAACAAAATGAAAAATTGGAAGATGGCGGTTGTTACATGGGAAAAACATCAATCTGATTATGGTTCAAAACGAATAAGTAAGGAGGATCGAGAAATAAATGAGCGACAAAACGCCGAATACGGCAGCCATTGGACAGACCACATCTTCGATTCAAAATAAATGTGAGTATTGTCATGGAACAGGCATATATATGTTTACGCAGAAAGCGTCAGTATATGCACAGGAAAACGGGTTAAATCACATCTATGGCAATAAGGACTTTGATGTATGGGTCAGTAAGAAATGCCCGTTTTGTGATGGCGGCTTTGCCGAGGATGTTAAGGAAGTTCGTAAGAACTCAGATATTCCTTCAAGTTTCTACGATAAGCGCATGAAGGACTTTGATTGGAACGCTTATGTTCGTGATGATGGCACTACGATTGATACTACACCGACACAGCGAGGCGTTGAAGCATTTATAAATCAGTTTGATGCTTGGGAAAAGAAAAATATCGGCTTGTATATCTGCGGAAAAACTAAAGGTTCTGGAAAGACATTCCTTGCGTCCTGTATCTGTAACGAGCTGATGTACTCAAAGGCAATCAGGACGAGGTTTGTAAGAGCGTCAGAACTGATAGACATTTCACAATCCGGGGATAAAAACGCTTATGACGAATACAAGCGTAACCCTATGAAACTGATTTATGAATGTAAGTTCTTGGTAATAGATGATCTTGGACAGAAGAATACAGGTAAGGAATGGTTAGAGGATGAATTGTTCAAGCTGCTTGATTACCGAATGACAAACGGGCGAATGACAATAATCACATCTAATCTGGATATAAAGCAGTTACCGTTTAATGAACGTATAAAGGACAGGCTTGAAAAGATTACTGTTGAAATGCACTTGCCGGAAGTATGTGTGAGAACTAAAGAAGCAAGGGAAAATAGGCAAAAACTTTTCAAGGAGTTAGGTCTTACAGGTGACAGGAAGGAGTAAAGCATGGGAAAAGCGACACAGAAAGTTTTAGTTCTTAAATACTTACATGATTTTGGTTTTATTACATCATGGCAGGCATTTAAAGATTTGGGAATAACAAGATTGGCAGCGAGAATTTGGGAATTGAAAGATATGGGTTACATCTTTAAGGAAGAACGTGTTGAAACTAAAAACCGTTATGGGTTGCCGTGTCATTACAAGAAATACATCCTTGTCGGCAACATCTATGAGGGGGCAGCAGTTACATGAGCAGAACAATAGAAGATTTGAAAATGAAACAGGCACTTCCACTTGATGTAAAAATTTCACTTACCAGAGAACGTATCAGACAATGGGTAAATGAATTTGGTGAAGATGGTGTGTATGTTAGCTTTTCAGGTGGTAAAGACAGTACGGTGCTTCTTGACATAGTAAGGAATGTTTGTGGTTATTCCGATATTCCGGCGGTGTTTGTAGATGTGCCGACACAGTTTCCCGAATTGAGAGAATTTGCCACATCATTTGAGAATGTAGAAGTATTAAAGCCCAAAATCAATTTTGTTGAAGTTTGTAAGAAGTATGGGTTTCCGATAATCTCAAAAGAGGTTTCAGAAACAGTATCGGGCGGGAAAAAATATCTGAAAAAACTCTTGACAGAATGTAACAACAATGTGACCGTCCTTACAGACAGACAGACAGACAGACAGACAGACAGACAGACAGGCTGATACCATACCATTACCATTACGAAAGACTAACAGGAACAGGGAAGTATCAGAAAAAGGGGAATATCCCTAACTACGATAAAGTGGATGAATTAGCACTTTATACCAATAGTAGGGGGGGGTATGACAGAAAGTATAGAAAACTCCGAGGAATTGGCGAGTTTGCTAAACCAAAGAATGAAAACCAAAACAGGGGGAAGCAATCAGAGATTGGCAATGCTTCTGGGATGGAGAACTCGAAACAACATATCGAGTGGGAAAGACTTGATAGCGGTGAATATCCCTAAAGAAGATCGTTCTGATTTTTCTCTTGAAAGGTTTGGGTTTATGCTGTCAGCCCCTTTTGATATTTCTCATATGTGCTGTAACGTTATGAAGAAAGCCCCCGTACATGAATATGCTGAAAAAACAGGCAGATATGCAATCACGGGGCAAATGGCAGATGAAAGCAGATTGCGATTACAACAATGGCTTCGGAATGGATGCAACGGGTTTAACATGAAAAGACCCGTAAGCAATCCTATGTCATTCTGGACGGAACAAGATGTACTAACATACATAGTCAAGAACAACCTTAAAATCTGCTCTGTCTATGGGGATGTGGTAGTTGATTATGGTGAAGAACTTGAAGGTCAAATGACTTTAGGTGACTTTGGGCTTTACAACGAAACAAAGAAATACAAGTGTACGGGATGCAAGCGAACAGGATGTATGTTATGTGGGTTCGGATGCCATCTTGAAAAGAAAGACGAATCGAGATTCTTGTTGCTGAAACAGACACATCCAAAGATGTACGCACTTCTTGATGTGATTAAAAATAATGGGGTTTCGTTCCGAGAAGCCATTGAGTGGACTAATGAACATATGACAGGCAGAGGGCATATTTGGATATAAAACTATAAACATACTATGTTAGTAGGTGAATAAAATGAGCAAACTAAGTAAAGAGGAATTAGCAAGGTATCAGGGTGCTAATTGGATTTTGGATAAGATTAAAGCTATCGGCATAGAAGAAGCTGAAAAAGACCTGATAATGCGTGGGGCAAGGAATATCCCGTTAGCAGTTAAGGATTCGGATTTACGGAAATTTGAAGTAAGTGAAAAGGCTAACACGATTAAGTCTATGCTGCTGATAAGTATTTACTGCATACATGATGCTTACGGGTTTGAAGAAAAGGAACTTAACGAGTTTATCAATCTTTTCAATAAACGAGCTGAGTGCCTTG
>Ga0265301_10002249_pt1 | contig 22862 bp, 11 predicted proteins | sample AusTroGonzalo_MG_2_FD_193488 | JGI IMG/M metagenome (GOLD analysis project Ga0265301, IMG submission 193488) | Bovine rumen microbial communities from tropical cattle in Woodstock, Queensland, Australia - Gonzalo_04 | ecosystem: Host-associated > Mammals > Digestive system > Stomach > Rumen ... | reverse complement strand
CTTAAACGTTCCGAAAACGGCTCGCTTGATTTCGACCGCAGAGTATTCGACACTTCGGCCTATCTGATCGAGACCGCGCTCCTGATCCTGACCGTGATCTGCCTGCACCGCTGATCCGGCAGCCGCCTCTCCCCCGCCGCCTGGCCTGCACGCTTCTCCAGCCTCGAATCTCATGCATCCTTCCGGTCCCGGCATTTTCCGTCACTTGTCAAGGTAAATGCACGTTTGTCAGAGTAAACGGTCCCTGCTTCATTCCTCCCCGTGCGTTCACTTTTTCAAAAACGCCACTTCTCAAGGTAAATGCACGTTTGTCAGAGTAAACGCTCCCTGCTTCATTTCTTCCCTTTCGTTTACACTTTCAAAAGGCGGTTCCATACTTTCCGTCTCAAAAAAAGCATTTGAACGGTTCCTCTGCTTGATTTTTGGAGAGGAAAGAGTATATTATTTTATTCGGAGAATAGTTTATTCGGAGAGATGTGGATCCTTAGCTCAGTGGTTAGAGCGGAGGTCTCATAAACCTTTGGTCGCTGGTTCGAACCCGGCAGGATCCACCATTTTTATACCTTGATTATCAATAAGTTTGAACTTAAAAATCTACATCTCCGCATTCTCTTCTTTTCCGTCATTTTGTGCCGTTTTTCGACTGGTTTTACCTCTCGTAATGTAAAATTAAAGTATAACACTTTACTTGAGGTTAATCAAGCTCAGAAAAAACGATGCTGAAAAAGGCAAAGAAGCCTCTTTTTGTACGCCCCCGTCCTGTTTCATGGCGATCATGCTGCCAAAACACATCATTAAAAATATGTCCTGAGCTCAAAATCGGCAAGTTGGCGCGTTTTCATTCGGCAAGTTGGCACGTTTTCATTCGGCAAGATGGCAGTCTTCTGCAGCAATCCGTCGGGAATGGATTCAGCTTCGAACTGCGATTGGGTTGTCCCGTAGACTGCGCCAGAAAAAAGGGGCGACGGATGGATAAGCCTCACGGGCGACGGCGACGGCAAGGCGAAGTTCACGATCTGGAAACGGGCCAAGGGAACGACCGGCAAACTTTCGAAGGTCACGAGCTCGACGCTGAACGCGAAAAACGGCTACAAGGCGACGACCAAGGCGCAGTTCCTCGACACGAGCAAGTACGAGTACTACTTCTCGATGGAATGCACCGACGCGGCGAAAGGCAAGGGCGTGTATTACAACGTTGCGGTCACGGACGACACCGTGTTCTTCGACAGCGCCGACAACGGAAAGAACAACGCCCTGTACGACAAGAAGGCCAAGGCGTTCTACGCCGAGGACGGCGATCACAACTTCGAGACCACGACGATCAATGGCGCCGGAATCAATGTCAAGCTGGACAGCAATCCGGTCGGAGATGCCTCCTACGAGAACTTCGTCGGGTACGACGATGCCGCGGACTACGCGAAGATCACGTTGGCGAGCGACGGAAAACTGTACTTCAAACTCGAAGCCACGGGCGACGCGACGTTCGTGGTCTACAGGAAGGGCCAGGACAAGAAGGGCAACGACACGCTGGACGTGATCCAGACGACCAAGCTCACGCTCGAAAAGGGCAAGACTGTCGTCGAGAAGTTCACGGATGTGCTTTCAGACCTCACGGCCGGAGAATACTACGTTTCCATGACGGCGAAGAACACGAAGCCCAACGACAATGGCAGCGTGTTCTACAACGTCACGGCCACATTGGAGCCCTCGGTTGCCTCCCCGCTCTCCATGCCGGAGTCCTCCGGTGCGGATGCGCTCGCCGACACCAGCCTGAACCTGACGGATGCCCTGAGCTTCGGTAGCTACGACGCGGATGTCCTCGCGGACGCATCCGCATCTGCTCTCGCCGATCTGGACGTCAAATCCGGGTGGATGAATATCGCCAGCCTGGCGTAAGTGCCCCCGATCAAACATCAAACAACATCCAGTCCACGGAATCAATGGCAATTCCGGGGGCTGAATTTATCTCTTCCGCCCACCTTGGATCGCCCCTGTCAGGGGCAGCGGACAGAGACGTGTCAACAAGGTCTTCAGCGAATACGGCATCCGGGATATCTCCCTCAATAATTCGGGATTTGCCGTCAGGACAAACGTCTACAGGCCGGTGTCCCAAGCAGGGAATGAGCCAGTAGATTCAGATTCTTCTACCAAAAACGGTGGGGCTGAGCCAGTAAATGAGCCAGTAAATGAGGTAGAAAACCGTGTACTTGCCGCAATAAGCAAGCATCCCGGTATTCGGAAGTCATCTCTAATCGCAAAGACAGGGAAAAGCCGTGCTACCGTCGAGCGAGCTGTTGCAACGCTGAAGAAACTCGGAAAAATCGAGTTCCGGGGCGCTCCCAAAACTGGTGGCTACTACTGCATCGAAAAGGCATAGTCCCGTGAGGGGCTGTTCAAGCCGTCTGGTCCAAACCTCAATTCAACAACCCGCGCCTCTTCAAAAGCTGCTCCACCTCATTGGGGAACGAATCTTTCCAATTTTTTTATCAGAAACCGTCGAAGAACCGCCAAAGTCATTAGTTGCAATGAAAAGATGCTGACAAAGGATTTGACAAATTGAGAAGTTGCATGTATATTACAAAAAGACGGCTCACCAAACCGGTAATATCGTCAAGCTGTCACGGCTGATCAATGAAACTGGCGCATTATACCTTAAACCACGATTATGAGGATGGGCTGCACATGAGTCGACGCCGAAAACTTTTGGCACAGTTCCTGACTGTACTGTTTGTTTTTGTTTTCTCCTCTGTTTTTTCGCAGGATCCAGGTCCGGAGTCTGTTCCGACATTGGAGCAGAATAGACCTTTCCACCCCAATGTCAAAACAATCCTCCTGCTGACATCTTATCCTGTCGCGGATGCCGTGACGGGCAATTTCTTCGATTCATTCCGAAAGGGCCTCCGCGAACAGGATATGCCGATTGACTGCCATGTGGTCGAGCTGAACGCCACCCGGAAGGGTAATGAAGATCGGGTTGATTCGACATTTGAACGATTGGAGAAATCTCTCAATGCCGGTCTTTATTCCGCCATCGTAACGCTGAACCACGAGGCGGCGGACGTGATCATGCGAAATTACGACAGGGTCCCGCAGGCCGTGCCGGTTCTGTTCGCCGGGCTGGGGCGTATGCCGTCCGACTTGAAGCTGCTGTATCCGAACTCGACAGGCATTGGCATCCCCGATGATATCATCGGGACTTTGGAGCTGGGATTGAATCTTTTCCCGGAAACGCACCATCTGGCGCTTGTGGCGGATGAAACGACAATCTCCGAGAAAACGCGCGAGGAAATCCTGTCCAACTGCAAGCGGCAGTTCCCGAAGCTCGACTACCAGTGGATCCACTCCTTCATGTCAAAGGATGAGATTCAAAACAGCCTGTCCGCCCTTCCGAACGAAAGCATGGTCATCTTCTTCCCCACGCACGACTACGCAAATACGCATGACGAAGACATGACGGCTTTCATGCAGGTATTCGAATTCGAACATTTCCCGTGCATGGTGCTGGACGATACACTGATCGGGAGCGGCGTCGTCGGCGGCAGCGTGATCGAGACGGGACAGCTTGGACGCGAGGCTGCCCTCATGGTCGGGCAGATACTGAACGGGGGCAGCGCCCTGCATGTGGCAGTGAAAGAGATTAAGCCGCGCAAGATTGTGGATTACATCCAGCTCAGAAAATACAAAGGTTTCTCCGGCAGGATTCCGGCTCGGACCCAAGTAGTCAACAAACCTAATACCTTTTGGACACGCCACTGGAAGCTGTTGGTGAATATCGCCGTCGCATGCCTTCTCGTGCTCGTTCTGCTGATCGTCTTTCTCATCTGGATGCGCCGGCGTCTTCGCACGAGACTCAGCATCCTGTATTCGCTCCCCGGTCGCGTGTGGGTTCTGAACCGGGCGGAAACCATCCTCTTTTCTTCCGAGTTCAGGGCGAGAAATATCAAAAGGAGGAAAGCTCCGAAAAGACTGGAACAGGTAACCTGGATTGACTATCCGACAATGTCAAATGCAATCCACGACGTTTTTCAGTCCGGCAGGCAGATCACGATCGAGTACAACCACAATGATGACCATCGTGCCATTTCGTTTGCTCCCCTGCCCCACAACATCTTCAGGCAGGATGCCGTGATCTGCTTCTCGCTGGACAACACCGAACTGCAGAATGCCCGCCGCCGTGCGGAGGAAAACGCCAATCGCGCCCAGGCGGCCGACAAGGCGAAGAGCTTCTTCATCGCCAGCGTCAGCCACGAGATACGCACGCCGCTGAACTCCGTCATCGGGTTCGCCGAACTCCTCCGCGAAGGCGGCGTTTCCCAAGATCAGGAGAAGGAATACCTCGACGCCATTTCCTCCTCGGCCAACGCCCTGCTCATGCTCATCAACGACGTGCTCGACCTTTCCAAGCTCGAGGCGAACCAGATGAAGATCATCACCGCGTTCACGGATTTCAACGCACTCTGCCGCGAGGTCATGCTCATCTTCACCTTCCGCGCCAAGGAGAATGACAACAGGCTCGTCTCCGAAGTGCCGGACGACCTCCCGGAACTCGACATCGACAACATCCGCATCCGCCAGATCCTCATCAACCTGCTCGGCAATGCCGTCAAGTTCACCAAGAAGGGCGCCATCACACTCCATGTCTCCTTTACTCCAAAACCCGGTTCCGCGAATATCGGCACGCTCAAATGCGCCGTCTCCGACACCGGCATCGGCATTTCCGAGGAGGACCAGAAGAAACTCATGGAACCGTTCGTCCAGCTCTCCAGGGTGCGCGATACCAATGCCGTGAAAAATGGCACCGGCCTCGGACTCTCCATCTCCAAACGTCTGGCGACCTGCATGAACGGCGAGCTGACCTGCACCAGCGAGATTGGCAAGGGCAGTACGTTCACGCTTGCGCTCAACGCCGTGCGCTACCGTGCAAAGGCCGCCCAGGCGCAGGATACGTCCAAACCAGCGGAGGAAACCCTTGCGCACGACGTGAAGGCGATCCGCATCCTCATCGTCGACGACGTGCCGATGAACCTCCGCGTCGCCAAGGCGCTCTTCGGCAAGATCGGGTTCGCCAATGTCTTCACCGCCGGCTCGGGCAGGGAGGCGCTCGAACTCCTCGACAAACAGCCTGTCGACCTGATTCTTTCCGACATGTGGATGCCGGAGATGAACGGCACGCAGCTCGCCGCCGAGATCAAGCGGAATCCGAAGCTCGCGCACATTCCGGTGGTCGCGCAGACCGCCGATGTCGAAACGAGCGGCAATTTCGATATGTCGCACTTCGACGCCATCATCCTGAAGCCGCTCACCAAGGAGAAGCTCTCCAACATGGTCAAACGCATCATCGTGGACGGAGATTTGCGAAAGGACGCTGGCGGGATGCCGGTCAACCTCGGATGATTGGGCATGCCGCCCCAATGAACCTCAGCCCCCGAAGCCTGCGATTGATGGTTCCGGGGGCTGACGATGTTTTGAGGCGGATCAGAATAACGCTTTCCTGCGCAGGATTATTGAGGAATACCTTTGATTTCCTCTTCATGAGCTGAAACAATCAGTGTGAAAACAGGAAATGATAAATCCACGGCGCATATTTTTTTAACAGGAAACCGAATAACACTAGAAAAGCTGAAAGCATTAATGGTAAAACGAAAAAAACAGTCAAGGGAATAAAGGGAAGATCGAGTGGACAGAGTACCGTATAAAATATTTTTTTCAGGATTGTTAAGGCGTTTTCATGCATCAAATAGATAACAAATGTAAAGGAGGATAGAAACAGAAGTCTGTTTTTTGTTTTGAGAGACAGTTTGCAGAAAAAATAAGAGAGTGAAAAAAAGAACAGTACTCCGAATATCCATTCGAGCTTGCCGGGAATCGTGGTCGAAAGAACGGGAAAAACCATGCGGAGAAGGATCGTTGCAAGAAACAGACAGCCGGATGATATGCAGAAAGATAAAGTGTCGATTCTGTCTTGATATAATGCTAATATATGGCCAAGCAGGAAAAATGACAAGGCATTGATGAACTCGCGGAAAAACAGGAAATCGAAGCATTCGAATTTTGCGCAGAACACGTTGGCAAGCAATAGAACATAAATGGATATAGGATATTTGATGAAGAAATCTTTCAGAAACGGCATAATAAGAACCACCATGAAAAGGATCTGAATAAACCACAGTGGATAAAGGAATGGCGTTCCTCCATTGTATGCCCCGATATACGCATTGAACCAGTCATTCAAGGTCCAGTCGGATATCAAACCCGTCGCAAAGAACTGTTTTGAAAATGGCATGCACTGTAGAAGGAACGTGAAGACGATACAGATCGTATTCCATAACAGAAATGGAAAAAGAAGACTTCCGGTTTTCTTTTTCAAATAATCATAATAGGAAATGGTGTAATTCTTCTTGAAAAATAGATATCCGCTGATACAATAAAAAAGCGGTACGGCAAACCTTGCAAAGTGTTGATAGATAAACAGCTCTATGATATGTGTCATGTGATGGCTGCTGAGATCCAGATCCCCCGTTTTCAAATGTATGGTTTCAGCATAGGAATGGATATAAACGACTGCAATGATCGAAATGAACTTCAGAACGGATAAACGGAAAGACATGTCTTCCGATATCGAATTGCTTTTCTCTTTGGAAAGGAGATCGTCTTCCTGATTCTGCGTTGTCCCTCCCGTTTTATGAACAGGTGCTGTTGTTCCCTTTTCTTGGTGTTGAATTGTTGTAATGCCTTGAGAGGGAGATTCGGGATTAAAAGAATCTGTGAACCATAAAACATCTTTCATAACTGGTCACAACTGTCCGTTAAAAGTTTTTCACCCTGAAGTTGTTCAACCCCTATGCTTATTTCGAAGCAGCTTCGGCGGCGCGAATCTTTCGAAGCTCCTCCACGCAGCGCGGCACATCGTTAAACGGCAGATGCTGTATCTTCTCGATGGGCAGGTCCCACCAGCGCAGTTCGAGCAGCGCTTCGATGATCTCCGGGGAGAATCGGTATCGGATTATTCTTGCAGGGACGCCGCCGACAATCGCATACGGCGGGACGTCTTTCGTTACGACTGCACTCGTGGCGACGATCGCGCCATCTCCAACCGTAACGCCGTCCTTGATGACGGCATTGCGGCCGATCCAGACATCGTTCCCGATATGGCACGGGGGGTGCTCGCCGTCGTACTTGCAGCGGCATTCCGGCGGCAGGTTCGGGCCAAATGGCATATCTTGATAAAACAGGGTGTGGGTCGACAGAAAATCGGTCGGATGCTGACCGGTTCCGATGCATACAAAGCGGCCGATGGAACAATACTTTCCGATGGTTGTTTTTTTACTCGCTGCCTCAAACCCCTCTCCCACGTACGAGTCAAAGCCCATTATGCACCTGCGGCTCCGGATTTTGATATAATGCGCGTAAACAGTACGCTTGCGGACTCTTTTGCGGACTTCCCGGACGGGGATGAGATTACAAAGTAATTTTTTCAGAAATAAAGGAAACATAGCGACTCCTTGGATGGTGCGATATTCTGAAGATAAGAAACAACGCATTAATATATTGCAATACACCCCGTTTGTCAAGAGGAGCATGACGGAAAAACGGGAAAAAGTTCGCTGCCGGAACGCCCGGCAGATTTTGCAGTGCAAAATAATCATTTACTTATCCAAAAGCCGGTTATTGTTTTCCTTTTGTCTCTGTTGACATCCGGACAGAAATCAAAAAAGGGCGGATATTCGCCATTTTTTCTCCTATTTTGTTTGAAAATCATCGCTCCAACCTATATATTATTTGATAAACTGCGTCATTGTAAAGGATTCCGGGAATGCTTTTTTCGTCACTGCTGTTTTTGCAGATTTTTCTTCCTCTGCTGTTACTGTGCTATTTCGGTTTCCCTGGCAAAATATGTGTAAAAAACGCACTGCTGCTCACCGCCAGCCTGTTATTCTACTCATGGGGCGAGCCGGAAAAGATCATCGTACTGCTGGTATCCATATTAGCCAACTGGTTTCTGGCATATTTCGGCCTGCGCTTCGAACTTGACGACAGGATCCGCCGTGTGGCGCTTGCATTGGGCATCGTGCTGAATCTGGCGGTGCTTGTCGCGTTCAAGTACACGATACCGGTGTTTCTTTTCCTGGATGACTGGATTCACTGGCCCATGCACTTGTCCGGGGGCGCTCTGCCTCTTGGCATCTCCTTCTACACGTTTCAGATCATCTCTTATCTGATCGACACCTATCGCAAACAGAACAAACCGCAGGGAAATCTGCTGAAACTGTCGCTGTATGTGGCGTTTTTCCCCCAGCTGGTGGCGGGCCCAATCATAAAATACCATGACATCGCGCACGAAATCGACGACCGCCGGGTCGATTGCCGGGATTTTGCCGTCGGGCTCAGGCTCCTCATCATCGGTCTGACCAAAAAGGTGTTGCTCGCCAACAACTTCGCGGTCGTCGCCGATGACATTTTCTCGATGCCGTTCGCCCGCATGGACACCCTGGTGGCATGGGTGGGGGCGATCTGCTACACTTTGCAGATCTATTTTGATTTTTCCGGATATTCCGATATGGCGATCGGCCTGGGCAGGCTGTTCGGATTCCATTTCCCGGAGAACTTCAATTTCCCCTATTGCTCGACTTCCATCCGCGAATTCTGGCGGCGCTGGCACATCTCGCTGTCGACGTGGTTCAAGGAATATCTTTACATCCCGCTGGGCGGCAACCGCTGTTCCAAATATCGCTGGAGCTGCAATATCATGATCGTTTTCCTCGCCACGGGGATATGGCACGGGGCGGCGCTGAATTTCGTCTTCTGGGGCGTTTTTTACGGCCTGCTGATCGTTGCGGAAAATCTTTTGTGGGGCAGGGTGCTGGAAAAAAACGCTTGGAAGCCGGTGTCCTACTGCTATACGATGTTCGTGGTCATCATGGCATGGGTGGTTTTCCGGGCCGATTCACTCGGCGAAGCGTGGCAGTATTGGGGGCGGATGCTCACGCTGAGCAGCAATCCCGATTTGCACCTTGCGGATTTTTTCGCCCCGCCGTTTTGGGCCGTGCTAGCCGTCGGGATCTTTCTTGCGGCGCCGTTCGCGAAATTGTTTCCCGGCATTGTGCGGCATATTCGAACCGGGCTGATTGAATCTTGGGAAATCCCGATTCTGATCGTCTTACTGGCCGCGGTGCTGGTGCAGCTTTCCGGCAATACCTATAACCCGTTTATTTATTTCCGTTTCTGAAAATGAACATGGCATCTGTCAACAGCAGAATTCTTATTGTGGCGGTGGCAGCGGTATTGATACTGCCGCAGCTGATTTCGCCGTTCATGCGGTCGGACAGCGATTTGTCCCAGACCGAAAACCGGAACATCACTCCGTTCCCGCAGGAATTCAAATGGCGCAGAATCGCTTCGGATCTGGAGGAATATTATAACGACCGCATCCCGTTCCGACAGTGGACGGTTCCTGTATCCCGGGGGATTCAAGGCGCTCTTTTCCCGGAGTCCGGCGATTTGTCGATCGTCGGCAGAAACGGTTTTCTGTTCTACGCCGCTCCGGGAAGCAAGGAATGCCCGTATCTCCAGTTTGTCGGCAAATACGCTGATCCCATCACGCATTACGACCAGAAGAAAATGCTGGATTATATTCTCAAAGCCCAAAAGCATTCGGAAGAGAACCACGCGGATTTTCTTATGGTCATCATGCCGAACAAAATCAACATCTATCCGGATATGCTGCCGGAAAAACGGGCTTTCCAGCAGCAGGGATTTCTGGCGGAGGAACTGGAAGCGGCTGCGCGGGCATCTCAGCCGGAAGTCAATTATCTGTATCTGCAGCAGGCTCTGACCGAGTATCGCGGCAGGCTGTCGTATCCGATCTACTTCGCGCAGGACACGCATTGGAATTATGCCGGCGCTTACTGCGGCATGAAGGCGATCCTCGACCGGCTTGAACTCGAATGGCCGGAAACGTGGCCGCTCCCGGAGAACGCATCGCCGAATACCGCCGAAAACAATCTGGCAGAGTTTGATCTGAGGTCACGCGCACCGGCCGGCACGCCGGCGGTTTGGGAGCCGGATTACAAAATCGATATTCCGGCGCAGATAACGCGCACCGATATCAGAAAAGGATATTTCATCACCGAAAATCCCAATGCCTTCGATCAGAGGGAAGTGCTGGTATTCCGGGATTCTTTTTTCCATGCCCTGTGGTACTATTTCGGAGCCTATTTCCGCAAAGTGCATTTCTATCACGATGAGTATGATGCGGCGGTCGTGGAAGAAATAAAACCGGAACTGGTGATTTACAGCCGGGTCGCCCGCACACTGCCTTATTTTTACAGAAAGAAGATTCGTTGACGGCGTGCGGAGATGTTCAATCCGGATCAGGGAAGCCAATTCACCAGCCATGAGTTCACGGATAAACGGAAGAAGCTCGGGATCGCCATCAGCATGGACGGACGCGGCCGATGCCGCGGTCATTACCTGCTATAGTATCCATAAACATTTACCCCGATCACGTCAATCAAAACAGTCCAGGCCAAGTGGACAGGGCAAACGTTCCGAGCAAAATCGAAGGCTTCATCCAGATTGTGCATGGCGTCGCTCAATTCCTGTTCATCGTAAGCATGGATCATCGGGCAGGATTCCTTCTTTTACAATGTCGCGAATGAACAGGCCATTCAAATCTTCCCGTTCGTCCTCGCTGTAGGCAGCACGAGCCTTGTCGTCGCGCTGTTTCCGGCTCGTACAGGGTGAAATAATTCCTCGAAGGGTTGGGGATCCAGACTACACGCAAGCCGGAGGGACGGACGCGGGCGATCAGCGTGAAAGACCTGCATTCGTGTCGTCACACGTTCTGCTACTTCGCCGGAATGGCTCGGATGCCGCTGTCGGTCGTTCAGTCCATCGTCGGGCACATGAGTCCGGAGATGACGAAGCACTATTCTGCACACGCCACCATTGAGGAAAAACGTCGCGGCATGGAACGTCTTTCGTTCTTCGCACAAGACGCGCTTCCGGCTACGGTCGTAGAACCGGAACGGGCGAAACTGCATGAGTTGATCGACACGCTGCCGATTGAAAAGGTGCGTGCTACGCTTCAGTTCGTAAAAAGTGCGAATGGGAAAAGCTGTTCTTGAACGACGGGTTTTACAGCCGACCACACGGCATCCGGTCGCCGACCGTTACTCCTCGACAATCTCCCAATGCCCGCTGTACCCGCTGCCGACATACCTGACATTCGGCATTTTCTCTATGTGCCGCTTTACCGTTTTTGAGCTGACGGATAGCTCTTGAGCAATAGCTTCCGCAGTGAACTTGTTATTCCCTCGAATTAAGGCAAGGATTTTTGTGTCGATATCGCCTTGAGGGACACCTTGAGGGACACCTTGAGGGACACCATAGTTCAGGTTCGGCAGGATGACCGTGAACTGGGTTCTGTCCGAGCGGAAAGACGGTCTCTTTTCTTCCTGATAGTTGACCTGGACCTCGTAGGAGCGGATGATTTTCCCGAAGCCGCTTCCCCGTCTCTCCATGTAGCCAAGACGTTCGAAGACGTCCGCCAGGAGCGGGTTCCTTCTGGTCGATGGCACGGTTAGCGGGTCCCGATCCTGGATGAAGGTTCCGTCAGGCATCCCACCGGGGGAATAGATCTCCATCCTGTCATCGAACATGTCGATGTGGATTTCGCTGCCATTCACAAGCATGTCCCGGTGGACGAGCGCGTTGATGAGAGCTTCATGGTAGCTGCGCTCCACGTACTCGGGCATTTCTTCCCGCGAGTTCGGGGTCTTGCGCCACATTTTTTTAGCGTTGCGGTGGATGAAGCCCTCGCCGTTTTCCAGCAGGGAAATCAGGCTCCCGGAATATTCGGCATCATCCAGGGCGTCGATGACGCCGCTGCTTTTGTCGTTTCCGTTCCACCGGGTGCAGAAGACTCGCGACCAACGTATCGGGCATTCATCCGCCAGAAGCGCACCTGCGTTTGTCAGGATTCCGGTCTCGTTCACCAGTCCGAAGGAGATGAGGTCGCGGTCCTCGAAGCTCTTCCTGGTCCACTTTTTGTAGCGCTCGCGAAGCTTGGTGAAGGCGAAGTCGATCTCGTTGTACCCGGACAGCTGGGTGTCCCAGGTGGTATTCCGACCCTTCAGGATCAGCCGCTTTTGTTCTACGGCCGATGCCTTGACACTTTCGTTCCCAATGCGGACATAGGTCTCAAGGACTCCGTCCGAGGAATAGTAATAGGGCGTGTCGCTGCCGGGCTGAATATCAAGAACCACCAGTGTCTTACTTTCGACCTTTTCAAAACGAAGTCGAAACTCCGGGATCGGGTCCAGTCGCGATTTGATAATCTCGCTGATCTTGTCTGCGGTCTCTTCGGGATTGTCCAGCCCCACAACTGCACCGTCATCGGCTATGCCGAAAATCAATGCGCCACCATCGCCGTTGGCAAAAGCGCAGACGCTCTTGCACCAGCTTTTCGGGCGCTTTTCTTCAAGTGCGAGCTTTTTGTCATATGCTGTCGCCTCGCCGATCAAATCGGCGATATCCAGGCGTTTTTCCTCGTTCTGCGGCATCTGTTTTTCCCTTAGTTCGAATTCCGGCTGGAGCATAAGATACACCCGCGCGCCCGGATTTGCAAGCCGGAATCGGAACGAATTGACGAAAAATCATGTAAAACCGCGCCTCATAGGAGAAGGCTATACTTTTTTTGCGCGTGGGTGCTTGCGTGTTGACTGGGGATGGATACAGCGTGATAGGTGTCGGCAGAATGCTTCATCTGCATGGAGGGGCAGCATCTGGCTGCGCATCTGGCTCTATTATTTGAACAATTCTAGCATGCCAGATGAAGACTTGCAAAGAACGCAATTCTGAAACAAGTATCAGAATCGTCTATTAGGATTTATACATAAAATGCGACACATTCTTTTTTTATACCTTAAGCATAAAATAGTTATCATTTTTATAGCATTCGGAAAAGATCGGAAAGAAAGTCACATAAAAAGACAACTCACGAGGATTAACAATAGTGCCTTTGATTGAAAATAGAACATGGCTTTCTTGCCTGGATAGATGGCGAGCATCCACCTGAAAAAACAATCGTGTTTTTTAAACAGTTCCGTTGCTGGCAAAATGCCGGACCTCATCTGCATCGAAACGAACCTTCCTTGAAGAGATATTGATCTGGTTCAACCGCCCCTGTTTCACATAGGCCCGGAGTGTCGGTCTGGTTACGCCAAGAATCGCCATCGCTTCTCTGGCATTGATCAACAAATGGCGGGGGACGTCTGTTCGTTTACAGCAACGGAGGATGCTTTTCGCCTGTTCCTCGGTTACGGTAGTGTCAGCCTTCAAGATGGCACGGATTCTGGCAATGGTCTCGGATGTCATGTTTCTCTTCCTTACAGACGCGGGTGGGTCATTCTCTGAATGTATTCTGAAGATACTATAGCGTCCGATAAAAAGCGGAAAGAAACGGAAAGCCCCCATCGGTCAACACATCATGATCGTATCAGCCGCGCAGGGGTACGCCATCCGGTATCACGATACGGGTATCGCACCAGTCAGGCATCGAATCACTACCTCCTTTCCGTGATAATGACACAGAGTGTCATTTTTTCGCGGCGTCCTCGTAAGAACACGTCAGATTCGCTTACCGAGGATCGTCGAAGACTTGGCAGCTTTGAAGTCTGTGACAGTGGCTCCTTCACTGATGTAGACATGACCGCTAGTCTGTCACACCATGGGCGATGGAACCATGGCACCCTTTGCTCTATAATCGACAAACTTCAGCCCGCGGACTCCTGGCAGAGCCAGCGGGCCGAGTGTGGTTTCTTTGATCTTCTTGGTTCGAGGCTTACAGGCTGGCGAGCATCCCCTTGCCGGATTCCTCGAAGATCACTTCTTGCGCCCTGTCGCAGAAAAAAATGGCCCGCGGATTCCTTGCGGAGCCAGTTGGCCGAGCATTGGCCAAGGATGAGTCAATGGATCGTTCCCTCCTATGTAAGATTCTGAGCATAGTCAACCTCGCGCCGGACATTGTCGAGGAGATCATGAGTGATCCGCCCACGTTTGACTTCTCCGTCAAAAAAAATCTTCTCCCACCGTCTGCCCGTCGACTGGAACGAACAGAGGAAATTCCTGGGGCTGCGGAAGAAGAATTATGCGGGGTGAGGGGGCTGAGGACGACGAGAACGGGAATGGTGAACAGTGACGTAAAAAAGGGAGAATGAAAAAAGTGAGGGAACTTTCTTTTAAAAAAACATAAAATTACCCCCTTGATTTTTTTCTATCCATAATGTATATTGAAGGCTGGAAACGAATTCTTTCTGTGTAAATTCGGATTCCGGGCTCTTTTTTATCGGTTATTTCAGCAAAAGAATATGTGAATCCTTCATGTTTTATTATTTGCTCTTTTGCTCCTGAGAACGAAATGCCAGCACAGGAAGATTGCATCTTCGTGTTTTGCTGGGCGTTTCTCTGTCGTTCTGGTAGCAGGTTCTTGGAGGAACCTACATATTTGCGCACGAGGGAGCGTCCGGCTTTTTTTCTGGATGCCCCGTGAATATTGAAACTCTTGTCCGAGGTCATCATGTCCGTATTTGTAAGAACATACATTCAGCATCTGTCTTCAGCCGGAACTCCGTTCGTCCGGCGAGGCTTGGCATACCCTCGCGCAAGCATTGAACCGTCGCCTCAGGCAGGTTCGGCTCCGATATGCGTCATCCGATTAACAAGCTCGAACCGCATTAATTCTTCCATACAATTCGCCTTCCGTATCCTCAATTCGGATTCGGGAGGCGTTTTTGTATCCGGCATACAAACTCTTTTCTTCAATTCGATTTCAAACAATAATAACAGATAACAATAAGGCAGCTCAAAATGGCAGACACAGTTGTTTCCACCGTCGGCAAACATACCCTGACCATCAAGACGCAGAAATATGGAAGTGGAGCGGAAGAATCCGACCTTGACAACAACTCCTATACCAAAACCATTACAGTCTTGGCGGGTGTCTCCAAAGATGGCAAAGCAGGGCTTGATTCAGGAAAAATGGTTCTTAACTCCGGCCTTTCCATCCTGAGCGAGGATGATTCCGGGAACAATGATTCCAGGAACGCCTGGGACAACGAGGACGATGGGCTGACTTACTACGACGTTCCGGAAGCGCACACATCGTTTTCCTCCAAGGAAAGCGCGTTATCCAACGCCACGACCTCGCTTGCCATGCCGGAGACCATCGGGACGGATGCGTTCTCCGGCAGCAGTCTGAACTTGACGGACAGCCTCGGCATTTCGGATGCCCTGAGTTTCGGCCGGGACGATAGCATCATACCGGCATGTGCTTTCGTGGCCGAGCTTGCCGATCAATTTGACGTCTTCTGCTGGCAGGGAGCCGCCAGCTTGGCAAACACTTGAAAATCATAGTTCCCGATCGACAGAGGGGAACCTTCATACAATAGAACAGGAGTTAAAAATGACTGAGACGATTACAAACGGCGGAATGCAATTTGTTCCGCAAAACACGGAAACACAAATTGTCTATTTGAATTTTGACGGGGAAGCGACCAGTTACAACGGGGAGCTCATGACGATCAGCAATGTAGTGGTGCAGAATCCCGGCCTGACAGACGAGCGTATTGCAAAGATCCAGGCCGAGCTGAATGCGATGTATGCCGGACGGAATGTTATTTTCGTCACCGCTCCGCCGGATGTTCCGGAGTATTCCACAGTCTACATCGGCAAAGCCGAGGCATTTTCCCCTTACGGGCAGTTCGCCGGATTGGCGGAGACCATTGATTCCGGAAACATGAATAAAACCGACAAGGCGTTTGTCCTGCTGGATGCTTCCGCCGCCGACGAGCAGATCATTTCCAACATCTTCCACGAAACCAGCCACCTGCTCGGGGGTCTTGCTCACAATAATTCAAAAAATGATCTTTCCGCGTTTGCGCAAACCGTAATTGGAAGCAACCAGTCCTCGATCATTACGGGAAGCGCAACAGGAGGCGGGTATATTGTTGAAAACGGAGGATTCCTCGCTAATGGTTACAGACATCAAGTGTCTCGAGAGGGAATCACTGGAAATGGAAGATACTACACCAGTGACTATGCAGGGGGGACGGTGAACGGGGTTGAAATCAGGAAAGGAGGATTTCTGGGGGTTTTAGGCGGGACGACGAATGACATAGTGCTGAATTCCGGAGCAAAAGTCGGTTTGTTTTCAAGTTATTACGGCGGCATAGGAACATGGGTGGAATCGTCGGTAAGAGGCTATGAATATTTTACGCATTATGGAGAACACAACGCGACGATAACTCAAATGACCGGAAGTGTGATCACCGGAATCGCAACCGGATTGGACTTTACCGGAAGCATAACCGTTGAAAACGGAATGATGACGAATACCACAATACGTCAAGGAGCGTCATTGTATGTAGACAATGGGATTCTGAGCGGGGACACAAGAATCATTGGAGTCCTTGTTTGCGACGACCTTGTAAATGCTGCAGGAACAATCACGATTGATATTTCCAGCCGGATAGCCCCAAAAAACAACAGCCCATACATTGTCAATTTTTCCGAATTGCAGGGAAATGACCTCTGCTGCATTTCCATTTCAAGCGAGGATGTTGTCGGCAGCTTTGTGAACAGTTTCGGGAGATTTCTTCTTGCCACCGGAGCGTTCGATTATCAAGGCAAAATGATGGTGATGATTGATGGACAGACGGCAGGGTACATCTCAGACAAGGATGCCATTATATACGAAGGAAACTACTATAAACTGGATACAAGCTCGGATGGCAGCTTGTATTTGCTGGTCACAAATGATCCATGCCCGGACCTGTCGGTTTACAATATAAGCATTTCCAATGATTTCAGTGATGAAAGCTGCAAGCATTTTTCTCCGGATGAGACCATCCGCATTTCGGTTACCGTAAAGAACATTGGAGTCTTCGACTCTGAATCCTGTTCCTGTTCGCTCAGAATCGGCAATGACGAAAAACTCGTTTTCGAGGGGAATGTCGGAGAACTGAAAGTCGGGGAAAAAACGACCCTCTCGTTTACCGTTGACGCATGGGAATTGGCCAATACAGAAAAGTCATGGGATTATAGCACGTATCAGGTTTCCGTCGATGTGGATTCGGGAAAGCAAATACGGGAATTGGATGAGGCAAACAACAAAACAACTGACAGTCTCATCATCTCATTCGCCAATGAGATTCCGGACAGTGTATTCGAATATCTTGCCAGAGATGTAGCTTATAATCAGACCGAAAGATCCCCGCTTCACAAGGGAGATATCGTTTCAAAGACTATCACGAACAAATCTCTCGGTATCCTTGAAACCTTTTTCTTCAAAGTCGATCGCGTGTGGTGGGATGACACCGGATTTGATGCTTACGGACTCGTACAAACAGATTCAAAGGGCAATATTCTCAAAGATGGAAATGCCATTCTGGCTTGCCGGGGCACAGAGCCGACATTGGTTGCGGATCTGATTGCAGACGCGGATATAAAAGGTATTGGATTTCCTCAATTCGAAAAAAATGCACAATCCGTGAATGAATGGCTGGAGCAAAAAGCGGAACAGGGCTTGTCTTTGAACTTTACCGGTCATTCTCTGGGTGGAGCGCTTTCCCAGCTGTTCGCTTCGAATTATGCGGATGTGATTACATCCGTGGTGACATTCAATTCCCCCGGCATCACCACAAACTGCGGAATAACGGCCAACAAAGTGCATCATTACATCAACAGCGGAGATATCGTTTCCCTGGCCGGCAATCAATTCGTCAACGGGCAGTATTATGTTTTTGACAATATCACGGCAATCAATGAGCTTTTGGGTATTTCTTCCAATGGGATAAAAGATTTTATCATGGGGAAGCATTATGACACAAAGTTTTTTGATGATTCCGGGGACTACAGCCAGGTGTTGTTATATTCCGGCGACGCAGAATCGTTAAGCAACCCCAACTTTTCCTACTTGACATTAGAGCATTTTGACCAGGAGTACGCGAAATACTGTTTGATCCAGACAATGGGAAACACACGTGCAGCCAACCAGCTTCTTACGAGAGAACGGGTAGAACAAATCAGAGTAAAAGCCGGGACAATATTAAAAGAGTTGCAGAACTATCCAAAATGGGTGTATAAAACAGAATTGGCAGCTGTTTTGGGGCCCGTCGGACTGATCCTTTATACCGCATACGCCATCAAACATGATGAAATTCCAATCAATCTTTTAAAATTCTCTTTTACTACGGCATTAAAATCAGTCCTGACAGAATGCTTTGCGGTAGCAAGGTATATTTCCAATGCCTTCATAGCAAAAGATATCATAGAATTAGGGCGGGACTGGAAGAATTATATTCACGCTTGCATGACTCAAAATATTATTGTCGGAGACAAGGATCTTGTGAATTCTCCAACTGGAGAAACGGTTCAGGGACTCAGGACCTTGACTTTCGATTACGATCAGATTCCTGATATGTTATTTAATTTTTCAACGCAGGAGTTTGTTCCTTTAAGTAAGTATTCTGTTTCTGATCTCAAGGCGTTTCAGGACAGCAACGGGAAACGGGCGATTGAAGTCTATATCTCAAAATTCGTGGGCGAATGGATTTGCCTGATCGTCAACATCAGTGAATCATACGACTACGTTGCGGTGGCCAATGAATACAACGTTTATCTGAACAGCGGGAATTGGGGAAAAAGTGCGGATGGAAAATACCTGTATATCCTTGATGATCCGTCAGTGCAGTATCGAATCACATTGGAACGGAATGAATCCATCACGCGTGAAACAGGGACTTTCAACCTGAGCCAGACCGAAGTCACGGTCGATACGGAAGCCATTTCCATCATGCTGACCGATATCGATGCCAGCAGAAATGCCGGTGGCGGAAATGATTCTGTTGTGGTCTCCGTGGTGTCTTCCGGTGTGCCGGACGGAATGTCTTTGACCCTGTATGAATCGGAAGTGGAGGGAATATTCCAGGGCAAACTGTCCTTCGTGAACAACACGGAGGGAGTCCCCGTGTTCCACATCTCCGGCAACGATTCTCTTTCCATCGTTTATCATGATGCGTTGGATTCCACGGGCGCATCGACAGATGTCAATGCAAAACTCGACGTTGTCGGAAACGATGTTTTCATTTCCATCTCCGATTCCATGCCGGAGAATTATTCCACGGTATATTCAAATCTGGACTGGACAAATTTCATTATCGGAGTATCGGATGAGACCGTTTTCGGGGACTACGTAATCGCCTCCAATGCGGCGGGGTTTTCCAGGATCGTGCTCGTGGTAAATCTTGAAGATGATTCGGAACACGAGCTGTCCGCAGGGGAGAGTTTTGTCACGCAAACGGGAAAGTATTCCCTTCTTCTGCAGGGAACGGATCTTGTATTCCGGATAGAGAGTTCCGAGGGAATATGGGATGATTCCATTGACATAACGCCGCCCGATTCCCCGACGATCAACAAGACCGTTGTGAACGAGGATTCGGGAGCAGTCAAGGTCACCGCTTCATTTGCACCGGATTCCGTCAGAAACGAGTATTCTCTGAACTATGAGGTCTCCTTCGAATATGAAAAAGGACGCCTGGTTGCGAAAGAATCGGGAGACTGGTTCGATTACACGGGCGGGATCACGTTCACACAGAGCGGGGCCATCGGTTTCCGAAGCCGCGACAATGCGGATAATATCTCGCCTGTTTCCACGTATTATGTTTCTATTGTGCCAAGTGCGCCCCGGGTTTCCGCAAATATCACCGCCCCGACCAATCAGGACGTCACGATAACGGCCACCTTCGGCGAAGGGTCTGTTGAGAAGGAATACTCGTTTGATCAGGAAAACTGGATGGCATATACCGAAGCCATCGTATTTACTGAAAACGGAACGGTTTCTTTCCGCAGCGCCAACAGGGATAAACAATACTCCAAGGTCACGACCTATACCGTGAGCAACATCGACAGGATTCCGCCGCCCAAGCCGGAGCTGTCCATAAAGGACGCTGAATCCGCCGGCAAGGTGGAAGTGACCGCCACGATCAGCGAGGATTCCGCCATCATAGAATATTCATTGGATGCCGGAAAAACCTGGATGGACTACACTGGACCTGTCATTTGCAACAAAACCGACAAGGTGTATTTCCGCGGCAGAGATGAGGCCGGCAACTGCTCGGACATTGCCATAGCGCAAAAAAATGCCTACCAGTTCCAGGATGTTATTGCCAACGGGACCTCTTCCACCAGCGATTTGAATTTGACTTCCCCCGGATGGTACGCCATCTCCGATGATTACGACTTCGGCTTCATGAACGGCAGCATCTCCATCATGAACAAGAAGAAGACTGTCGCATCCGGCAAGATCAAAAACGGCGTATTGACCTTCAACAAAGGAAAGAATGTCCTGCTCGACTCATCCGTAACCTACACCGTCGTGGTGAAGAATACGGACAAAAAGGCAACGGGCATCATGTATTCTTTTACTCTGGATGCGGTCACGGTGTTTGACAAGGGCGACAACAGCGACGATGGAACCCTGATCAAGACGAAAGGGGCGGCGGGAGATATCGGGCAGGTCGGCACAATCAATGCAAACAGCAAAACACTCCTTGTGGACTGGGTCGGCTTCGGCGACGGCGTGGACTATAAGGCTTTTACGCTGGACAGCGCCGCCCGTCTTGCCTTTGACCTGCTTGCGACGGATGCGGTTGGCTTCACGCTTTATTCACTGAAAGGCAAAACGAGCAAAAAAGGCGTAACGACATATTCGCTCACGAGCTTGCAGAGCACATCCGTGAAGGCAAACACCCTCAAGACGACCAAAAATCTTCTGCTGGAAGCGGGGACATATTACATGGCCGTGAAATCCACCAATGCTGCGAAGGGCGGCAACGCGGATTACACGATCTCCGTCAACGATAAGTCGATGTTCTTCACGAACGGCAACAACATCGATGACTGGACCGACATGAAGGAACATGGCCCGTACGGCAATGTCGGGGCCATATCCGCAGCCTTGCCGGGAGAAATCGTTTCCGATTGGGTCGGCTTCGGCGATGAGGTCGATTATTTCAAGCTTTCATTCGGCAACGGGATATCGGGCGACACCTCGCTCCATATTACCTCGACGGGTCGTATCAGCGTAACAGTTTACCAGCTTCAGGAAAAGAAAGGCGTTTACAGCTTGAAAAAGATTGTTTCCAAAACGGTCAATAATACGGGAATAATAAAAGATAGGTTCTTCTCTTCAGAAGATGACTATTACATCTGCGTAAAATCCCTCGATGCAAAGAAAGGCGCTTCAGCTTCCTACAGCATTTCCTGCGACATGGATGTCTATTATAGTGGCCAACAGGTGATGGCGACAAGGGATAAAAACTATGCCGTTTCCGTTTCGTCCGGCAAGACGGTAAACGGAACATTGACACGCAGCGAAACCTCTCTGTTCTATGCCGTTGAGTGTGCATTGAATCAATCAATTCTGCTCACCGTGGATCAGAATACCAGAGAAGCGATTCTCAACGACGAAATTGAAATCCATTTCTTCAATGAAAATGGCAACTGCATTTCATATCTGGGAAAGGATCTCTGTTCTTTATCAATTCCATACAACTATCGCAAGTCGAATGTGACCTATATTGAGGTCGCTGCCGGGCAAAACTTCACCGGCGAGGCGTCCTTCGGCTTCAGGAGCGTCTGGGATGGCGCGACTGAGGTCCCAGCCCCGACCGCGAGCGCCGACGTGACATCCGCAACAAACGGCAGCGTGCTCGTTTCCGCAGTCTTCAGCGAAAATTCCGCGAAGAAGGAATACTCGCTTGATGGAAGAACGTGGCTCGCATACACCGGGCCGGTCACGTTTACCGAGAACGGCACCGTGTATTTCCGCGGCAAGGATGCCACCGGCAATGTCTCCGAAACAACGCAATACGATGTGACAAACATTGACAGGATCCCGCCCGCAGCCCCGACCGCGAGCGCCGATGTGACGGCCATGACAAACAGCGAGGTGAGGGTTTCCGCAGTCTTCAGCGAGGATTCCGCGAGGCAGGAATACTCGTTTGATAACAACACGTGGCTCGCATACACCGGGCCGGTCAAGTTCATTGATAACGGCGTTGTATTTTTCCGGGGAACCGATGAAGCCGGAAATACCTCCACCATCACAATATGCACGGTCAACAACATCGACAGGATTCCGCCCGCCGCCCCGACCGCGAGCGCCGATGTAACGGCCATGACAAACAGCGAGGTGAGGGTTTCCGCAGTCTTCAGCGAGGATTCCGCGAAGAAGGAATACTCGCTCGACGGCAGAACGTGGTTCGAATACACCGGATCGGTCACGTTTATCGAGAACGGCTCCGTGTTTTTCCGTGGAAAGGATGCCGCAGGCAACGTCTCCGAAGTGACGCAATACGAAGTGGGCAACATCGACAGCATCGCGCCCGATGCTCCGGTTGCCACCGCCGACGTGACTGCCGTGACAAACGGCGAGGTGCAGGTTTCCGCAGTCTTCAGCGAGGATTCCGTGAAGAAGGAATACTCGCTTGATGGCAGAACGTGGTTCGATTACACCGGGCCGATCTCGTTCACCGAAAACGGCTCCGTCTCGTTCCGCGGAATCGACGAATTCGGAAACATTTCCGAAATCACGACCTATACCGTGAGCAACATTGACGTTATCGCGCCGGAAGCCCCGGTCGCCACCGCTGACGTGACAGCCGCGACGAACGGCGACGTAACCGTTTCCGCAGTTTTCAGTGAGGATTCCGCAAAGAAGGAATACTCGCTTGACGGCATAACGTGGACTGCCTATACTGGACCCGTCACGTTCACCGAGAACAGCTCCGTCTCGTTCCGTG
>Ga0265301_10002248_pt1 | contig 22864 bp, 16 predicted proteins | sample AusTroGonzalo_MG_2_FD_193488 | JGI IMG/M metagenome (GOLD analysis project Ga0265301, IMG submission 193488) | Bovine rumen microbial communities from tropical cattle in Woodstock, Queensland, Australia - Gonzalo_04 | ecosystem: Host-associated > Mammals > Digestive system > Stomach > Rumen ... | reverse complement strand
CATGTCCGTCGAAAACCCGTTCCATCAGCCGCATTATCTGCTGGTGAACCTCGCGCTCGGCGGCGAGTGCGGCGGCGACGTGACCGAGATCAAGTTCCCCGTTCGCATGTACGTCGACTACGTCCGCGTTTACCAGAAAAAGAAATAACGCATCCGCGTTTGCCTGGCACGCTTCGAAATCAATGTTACCTGGCCTGAATCAACCCCGGAAAGGCGCCCCCGATCATGAAGGATCTCCCGCGCCTCCACACCGTTTTATTGGTCAACGGCCTTTGACGGCAAACAGTACGCCGTCGCAGGTCCGCGGGCTGAGTTCGCCTCAAATTTGAACCGCTTTCAAGAAACAAATCAACCTCATATTTCATCAACTTCATAAAGGAAGACATCATGATTCTCAACATCCTCCCGATCCTCGCCGCCGCAGTCGCGCCCGCAACCGGAAGCGCCGCTCAGACCGTCAATGCCCGGCAAATAGATTCTGCCATCGAAAGCCGGTTGAACGAGGCCGACCAGGTCGTCCACCAGATCGAAGATCAGGGTGTCGGCTTCTTTCCAAACCTGTGGAACAACCACAGCGACGACATCATCCGTTTCGCGAAGTCTGTCATCCTGGCAATCATCGTCCTTGCGGCCATCAAGCTCCTCTGCGTGCTCGCGCAAAAGTTCATCACCCGCTCCTTCAACCGTTTCGAGGCAATGGACAAATCCCTCAGCTACGCGACGTACATGATCGTCCGCACGCTGATCTGGGTGATCGGCCTGCTCATCATCCTCGATCTCTTCGGATTCAACACCGCCAGCCTCCTGACTGTGCTCGGCGCCGCCGGCCTCACCATCGGCCTGGCCATGAAGGATTCGCTCAGCAACATCGCCGCGGGCATCATGCTCCTGATCCTGCGCCCGTACAAGCAGGGCGACTACATCGACTGCGGCAGCATCAGCGGCAACATCCAGCAGATGGGGCTGTTTTCCACCGTGCTGAAGACCGCGGACGGGCTTTTCGTCTCCGCCCCGAACAGCGTGGTCTTCGGGACGCCGATCAAGAATTATTCGCGCAATCCGACCCGCCGCACAGACATTACGGTCGGCATCGGATACGAGGATTCGCTCCCCGTGGCGCTGAATGTCCTGAAGGAAATCATGATGCAGGAGCCGATGGTCCTGAAGGATCCCGCGCCGGAGGTGCTGGTGGCGGAACTCGCCGACAGTTCCGTCAATCTCACGCTCCGTTACTGGACTGCCTCGGACAATTACTGGCCCGCCTACTGGACCATCAAAGCGAAGCTCAAGCCCGTCATCGAAGGCGCCGGCCTCAACATCCCGTTCCCGCAGCGCGTCATCACGTTCGTCAACGCTCCGGAGGCGACCCCCGGCGCATCAGCATAGGTTCCGTTTTGCTTCGAGGACGGAGTTCGACGCACGAGAGGCCGGTTGATTCAGACATCCGGCCGATTTCTCCCAAGATTACATTTTTTTTGTCGTGGGACTTGATTTATTCTAAACTACGTTCTATATTATAACAAATCCCGTACAAATGAGTCTTGCTTCGGAGAGATAAAAATGACAAACACCCATCCCTGGAGACTGTTTCGCCTTTTGGGGCTTCGTTCCGTCACGCTTTTCTGCATGATGCTTTTTCTTTTGTCCGGAGTTGTTTTGGACGCTGCGGACAGCGACCGGAAAGTCGTTCGGATCCCCTGTGCCGAATTCAGCAGATTCATGGAGTTGGATGAAAACCATAATCCCGTATCCGGTTATGCCTATGAATATATCGACACGATCGGAATCTACGCCGGATGGGATATCGAGTATATTCCGTGCGACAGTTTTTCCGACTGCCTGAATAAACTCCTCTCGGGCGAAGTCGATCTCTTCTACGATGTAAGTTATACCGAGGAACGCGCAAAAGAGATTCTGTTCCCGGATGAACCGATGGGGTTTGAATATTACTACCTATACACATCGAAAGAGAACTCGTCTATCTTTTCCGGAGATATCGAGTCCATAAGGGGCAAGACAGTCGGCGTCACCAGCGGGACGATGTTGACCGACCTCCTGAAAAAATGGTGCGCGAAAAAGAATGTGGAGCTCAAGCTTGTCGAGTACGACAACATCTCGGAAAAAGAAGCGGATCTGCTGGCCGGGAAGATCGATCTTGATCTGGAAATCAGCATGCTGGCGACCGAGAAACTCTCGGCGGTTGAAAAAATCGGTTCGTCCGCCTTTTACCTGGTTGCAAACAAGGAACGGCCCGATCTGATCGAAGACCTCAATTCCGCAATGGAAAAAACGCTGAGTAACGACCTGTTTTATTTCAGCCGTCTTCAGGAGAAGTTTTTTTCCGAAACGGTGTTGAGCCGCAACCTGTCACTTGAGGAAAAAATCTGGGTCGCAAATCACAAAGTGCTGCGCGTCGGTTTCTTCGACAATTATCTTCCTTTCACCGCACTGGACAAGAATGGCGAACCGATCGGCGCATGCATTGACCTGGTCCGGGAAATCATCAAAAAGCTGGGACTGGAAGATAATTTGACCGTGAAATTCATCTGCTATCGTGATCAGAAAACGGGATACAAGGCTGTCGAAACCAGGGAAGTCGAGATTATGCTTCCCGCTTACATCAGCAATTCGGTCAAACACGATTTCCGCATCATGGGGGGAAAAATCATCGCGACGCTGACAAGCGACCTTGCTTTTCTGGACGATTTCGGGGACGGCAGGGACAAACGCATTGCCGTCAACCGGCACAACCTGATGCAGTATTACAACAGCCGGGATTCCTATCCCTACTCGGAAATCGTGTTCTACGACAGCATTCAGGGATGCCTTGACGGAATTCTGGCCGGGACGTCGGACGGAACATTCCTGAACGGACTCCGGTCCGAAGCGCTGTTGAAACCAAACAAATACCATTCTCTCAACAAGGCGCAGGCCAGGACCGATTATGAGTTCTACATGGCATTCGCAGAGGACAACCTCGGCCTGATGCTGCTGATGAACCGAGGCCTTTCGATGCTTGATCCCGCTTTCGTCAACAAGAAGGCGTATACCTACTTGATCCAGAGCAGCGGTTTTAACATGATGGATTTTCTCCGTGACCACATTCTGATGGTCCTCTTCCTGGTCGTTGTTCTGGTCGCGGGGCTCATCACTCTGATCGGGTACCGGATCAGCATTCGGAAACTGGCGGGATTCAACCGGGAACTGCTGGAACGCTCCGAGACCATCGAAAAACAGCGTCAGCAGGAGTCCGAGCTGCGGAAACAGCTCGAAGACGCATTACAAACGGCACAGGCCGCCAGCAACGAAAAATCGGCTGTCCTGACGGACCTCGAAGATGCATCCGAACTGGCCCGCCTCGCGTCGTTCCACTACGATTTCAACACGCGCATCCGCACCGGGTCCAATCTTCTCTGCGAACTGTGGCCCACGGACGAGACGGGCAGAGCGCTCTTCGAAGAAGAATTCGTCTACCCGGAAGATCTGCCGATCTTCAAGGAAAACATGCGCGCCCTTTTCGAAAAGAAGAGCGAGAATGTGCAGTTCTCGTTCCGGGTCGGCAAGGATGCATCCGACCTCCGCCACTACCGCATGAAACTCACGATCGACTCGCGCAATCCGAACGCGGTGACCGGCATCGTGCAGGACGTGACCGAACTCGCGGTGAGCATGCTGAAGCTGAAAGACACCCAAGCCCTGTGGGACGCCGCCATCAACGCCATGCCGATCATGTTCACGGTGAAGGATATCGACAACGGCTTCCGCTATCTGCTCTGCAACACCGCGTTCGCGGACATTTTCAGCTGCACTCCGAACGAGATCACGGGCAAGACCGATTCGGAACTGTTCGACAACGAGGTGAATCTGGATTTCTCGAATCGCCTGAACAGTCTCGGTCTGACTCTGGGTGTGAACGAAATGAAAGTCTTCGAGGAAGATCTTCCTGTCGTAGAAGGAGGTTTCCGCTCCATCAAGACTGTTGCGCGCATGATTCAGGACACCAGCGGACGCAGACTTCTGCTCGCGGCGTCCAGCGATATCTCCGAATTGGTCAATGCGAAGCGCACGGCGGAGGAAAACGCCGACCGCTTCCTCCTCACACTCCGGTCAATCGGCGACGGTATCATCACGACGGATGCCCGGGGCATTGTCACGATGCTCAACCCGAACGCGGAGACTCTGCTCGGCTGCAAACAGGCCGACGTGCTCGGCAAACCCCATACCGACTTCTTCCGCATCGTTCACGAGCAGACCGGGAAGACGGTTTCCTCGCCGCTTACGCAAGCGCTGCAGTCCGGCGAGGTCGCTGCCGGCGCGGATATGACCGACCTGATCTCCGCCTCCGGGCAACGGTATCACATCGCCGCCAATGCCGCTCCAATCCATGCGCGGTCCGGCGAGATCACGGGCGCCATTCTGGTGTTCCGCGACGTCACGGACGAACGGAACAAACGAGAAGAACTCCGCCGGGCCATGGCCAGTTTGGAGAATGCTTCCGGGATGGCGCGTCTGGCAGCGTTCCGCTACGATATCAAGACCCACAGGCGTTCCGGCTCCAGCCTCCTCTATTCGCTTTGGCCGAACGACGAAAACGGAAACCCGATCCGTTTCGAGGAATGGGTGCATCCCGACGACATTCCGCTTTTCGCCCGCGAATTGGAGAAAATGGAACATTCGCGCACGCAGGGCGAGACCGCCACATTCTCGTTCCGCATCGGCCAGGCATCTGATCTGCGCTACATTCGCGCATTGGTTTCGCTCGACCTGAGCAATCCGGACGAACCGGCGGTGGCCGGCATCCTGCAGGATGTCACAGAGCTGACGCTGAGCATGCTGAAGCTGAAAGACACCCAGGCCATGTGGGATGCAGCCATCAACTCCATCCCCATCATGTTCACGGTGAAGGATATGGATGACGGGTTCCGGTATCTGCTGTGCAACAAGGCGTTTGCCAATGTCTTCAACTTCTCGCCTGAAGAGATCGTCGGCAAGACGGACCACGATCTCTTCCACGACGCCACGACCCTCGGTTTTGCCGATCAGCTCAATACCCCGTCGACCGGAACCGATGGCATCATGGAGATCGAAGGCGAGCTTCCGGACGGCAGCGGAAACCTCCGTTACATCAAGACCCTCATGCGGGTGTTCGAGGATGCCCGCGGACACCGTCTGCTCCTGGCGGCGGCAAACGACGTCACGGACATGCATGAGCTCTTCCAGAACCAGAGGGTTGTCAACCAACTGCTTGAGGATATCATCGGCGAGGAGGATCTCGACCTGTGCATCCAGCGCACGCTGGAAACGATCTGCAAATTCCTCGGCGCCAGCCGCGGCTGCCTGATCCGGCACGAGGAGGAAGGCACAAAAGCGCACTGCGTTTTCGAATATGTCGAACCGACTCATGCGCACGCGTCCTTCAAGATGCTGGGCCGTACGCTCACCCGCGTCCGCGGCATCCTGGAAAATACGGAAGACAATCGCATGTTCGTCTGCAGCGACATCAAGTCCATCGACTGGACGATCGTCAAGGAGGACTGGCATCAGGCGGCTGCCTCGCTTGATCTCCGGGCGATCTTCCTTTCGAACATCGTCTGCGAAGGCGAAGTCAGGGGCACGGTCGGTTTCACGTTCGAAGGCGTGGACCATGCCTTCACGGACAACGACATTTCTTTGCTGAGCGCCACTGCCCGCATGATCGAAGTCGTCCTGACCAGAAAACATGCACAGGACCTCATCATGGACGCACTGGCCCATGCGCAGGCAGCCGACAAGGCGAAGAGCTTCTTCATCGCCAGCGTCAGCCACGAAATCCGCACGCCGCTGAACTCCGTCATCGGCTTTGCCGAACTTCTCCGCGAAGGCGGCGTTTCCAAAGAGCAGTCAAAAGAATACCTCGACGCCATTTCCTCCTCGGCGAACGCTCTGCTCCTGCTCATCAACGACGTCCTCGACCTGTCCAAGCTCGAAGCGAACCAGATGAAGATCATCACCGCGTTCACCGATTTGAACGCCCTCTGCCGCGAGGTCCTGCTCATCTTCACCTTCCGCGCCAAGGAATACGATAACAAGCTCGTCTCCGATGTCCCCGAAGACCTCCCGGAACTCGACGTCGACAACATCCGCATCCGCCAGATCCTGATCAACCTGCTCGGCAATGCCGTCAAGTTCACCAAGAAAGGGGCCATCACGCTCCATGTCGATTTTACTCCCGACCCCGATTCCGCGGATACCGGTACGCTCCGCTGTGCCGTCAGCGACACCGGAATCGGCATTTCCGAGGAGGATCAGAAGAAACTCATGGAACCGTTCGTCCAGCTCTCCAGAATGCGCGATACCAATGCCGTGAAAAACGGCACCGGCCTCGGGCTCTCCATCTCCAAACGTCTGGCGATCTGCATGAACGGCGAACTGACCTGTTCCAGCAAGGCCGGCGAGGGAAGCACGTTCACGCTCACGCTGAACGCCGTGCGCTACCGTGCCAAAGCCGTCCATGCGGACGAGGTGCAGGCCAGGCCCGAAACCGAGGTCGAGGTCATCGCGCGCGACGTGAAGACGATCCGCATTCTCATCGTCGACGACATCCCGATGAACCTCCGCGTCGCCAAGGCGCTCTTCAACAAGATCGGGTTCGACAATGTCTTTACCGCCGAGTCGGGCAGAGATGCTCTCGATTTCCTCGACAAACAGCCGGTCGACCTGATTCTTTCCGACATGTGGATGCCGGAAATGAACGGCATGCAGCTTTCCGGCGAGGTGAAGCGGAATCCCAGGTTCGCGCATATTCCGATCGTCGCGCAGACCGCCGACGTCGAAACGAGCGGCAATTTCGACATGTCGCACTTCGACGCCATCATCCTGAAGCCCCTCACCAGGGAAAAACTCTCCAACATGGTCAAACGCATCTTTGAGGACGGAGACCTGCGGAAAGGCAATGGCAGAGCCCCGATCAACCTGGGCTGATTTTTCGCCGCAGCCGGATGAATGTCAGCCTCCGAAGCCGGCGATGGTTCCGGGGCTGACCGCTTTTCGCCGTGACAGGGCTTTCCCGAATCCGGGTTTGCAATTGTCCGGCATCACGCGCATCCGTCGTTTTTGGACCCGACAACAATCGAACGATTTTGTAAAAACGTAATAATAGAGTTTTCGTGGGCTTGACTTTTATTTGTTCCATGATATATTAGCAGATAGAAAACACCCGGCCATGAGCTTCCGCTGAACAGCGGCGGATGCCCGCCCGGAACAAACAGCAAACCAGGAGCAGACAATGAAACACCAGATTTGCCGCACCGTGCTTGCGGTAGCGGCGGTGACCGTCGGAACGTTCCTGTCGGCGTGCGGTCTTTTCCACGACCCGACGGACAACGTGTTCGACGAAGCCGAAGACGCCATTGCGACCGACGCGGTCGCAGCCAACATCAAAACCGCGCAGTTCGAGTACGTGTTCGGCGACGGAAAAACATCCACGGTCCGTTTCCAGGCGCCGGACAAAGTCCGTATCGATGTGCTCGACGGCGAGAATTCCGCCGTGTTCTGTCTGGAGAAGGAAGATGCCGGCTGGATGTACATGGACGGGGAAGTGACCGACATGACGGAGGAAGACATCAAGGAAATGTATGCCGCCCTGCTCCAGACGATCCCGTTCCAGGTGGACTTCCAGGAAATCTTCACCGATGCCAAGCTGCTGGATGAAATCGAGGATGTCTGCGGCGAAGAATGCAAAGTGATTGAGGCTGTTTTCCGCTACGAGCCGGACGTCAAGGCGAAACTCTGGATCGGCGAGTTCACCGATCTGGTCCGCCAGTTCGAGATCATCACGGAGGAAGGCGTTTCCACGATGCAGTATTTCGACTTCTGCACCTTTGAGGATGATATTACGCTCCCCTCGGAGATGTTCCATTTCTCGCCGGAGAAATCCATGAAGATGTCGCTGGTCTCCTTTGAAACGAACGTCGAGATCCCGGATTATGTATTCCGGAAACCTGAAAAATACACCGCCACGGAAGGAGACAAATGATGAAGCACCCCGCACGTTTTGCCATTCTGGCGGCACTCCTCTTTGCCGGCGCTGCCGTGTTTGCCGCGGATACGACCAAGGTGGAAAAGCATGACATTACGCTGAATAGCGGAAAAGTCCTTCACGATGCGTTCATCCTCGACAAGAAGCCGAACGGAGTCACGTTCGGACACAAGGACGGATGCACCTTCGTTCGTTTTTCCGACATGTCGGCCGCGGCTCAGAAGTATTTCGACTATGATCCGGACAAGGCCGCGAGCTACGAAAAGAAGATAGAAGACCAGAAAAAGGCCAACCAGAAAGCGGCCGAAAAACAGAAGGCCAAAGAGCAGAAACAGAAGGCCGAACAGGACCAGCGCAACAGAGAAAGACGGATCAGCCAGCAGGAGCAGACCGTCCGCAAGCTGGAGCTCCAGCTCGAAGAAGCCAAGAAAAAACTTCAGAATACGGAAAGAACCGTCAGCCAGGATCGCGGCGCACTCGTTTCCACGATCAGCAGCAACAACACCACGCGGGTCTGCGTCGACAACCCGTGGGGCGTCGGCCGCATTAGAACCAGCAGCAATAACAACAGCGCCGTCAGAAACAAGCTCATGAAGGAAGTTGATACCATGAGCGTAAAGCGCGACAATCAGGCGCAGGACGTGATCGACCTGCAGCTGAAACTCGAAGCCGCGCAGAAAACGCTTGAAAAGATGAAAGAAAGCAGCAACTGAGCGTTTTCTGAACGGATTTCCCCAAACAATCATGCATGTCCGGTCACCCCAGGCCGGACATGTTTTTTTCGGTGGACCGCATGAAAGGTGTTCCTTCATGCGAGTCGCTTATAGAAAACAACTCAGTCCGAGAACTCCTTGCAGAGCCGGCGGGCCGAGTGTTGTTTGAGGTTGAAGCAGGACGCTTACGCCAAATAGATCATCGCAGGGCAATACAGGAGGCTGTCCTCCTGTCCTCATTTTCACGCTGACACCATATCGCTGTTACCTTTTGGGATCATCAAGGATCAAATAGGTTTTTTTTGAAATAATATAGAAAATACATTTGATTTACCGGTTTTGCGGAGTATATTGTAATAACATCGGCAAACGGCGACTGTTCTCCCCTCCGAAACGCATCGGACGGGGGTCCCGTATCGAACTTTCCGCCGGATCCACAAACCAGATTCAGTCCGTGAAAGAAACGCGGCTGGATGCGTTAGCTTGGAGATCGACATTATGAACAAGACTTTGTTGGCCACAGCGCTGGTCATCCTGGGCGGAGCGGCTCTGTTCGCGAGAGACGTGGTCCGGTTCCGCGGGGACAACTCGCAGGGCATGTACCTGGAGGAAAAAGGTCTGCTGAAGACCTGGCCGCAGCAGGGCCTGACCCCGAAATGGACTGCAAACAATCTCGGCGAAGGCTGGTCCAGCCCGATCATCGTCGGAAAACGCCTGTACATCTCCGGCACCGCCGCCGCTCAGCGTCAGCAGGGCGGACAGGGCGGCGGCATGGGCGGCGGTCGCGGCGGCCGCGGCGGTCGTCAGCAGGGCGGCGCGCAGCAGGGCGGAGGCAGGAAGGAATTCGTGGTCTGCCTCGACCTTGACGGCAAGGAGCTCTGGAGAACCGAAACCGGTGCGGCCTGGGAACGTTCCTACCCCGGCGCCCGCAGCACCCCGACCTACGTGCCCGGCGAAAAAGAGGCCGAAGGCCGTCTGCTGGTGACCTGCGGTTCCGGCGAAATCTTCTGTCTGAACGCCGCCGACGGGAAGATCCTGTGGCAGAAAAACATCGCGAACGATTACGGCTCGAAGTTCGGCATGTGGGCCATGGCGGAATGCCCCGTCGTGAAGGACGGCGTGGTCTTCGTGACCGCGGGCGGCAGCAAGGCCCTCGTGGTGGCGCTGAAGGTCGCGGACGGCTCCGAAGTCTGGACCGCCAAGTCCAACGGCGACACGCTCGCCTACGTGACCCCGGTCATCGTCGGCGACCAGCTGATCGTGATGACCGGCAGCAAAGTGAACGGCATCAATATCAAGGACGGCACGGTCATGTGGGAAAACGACTATGCCAAGACCGTGAACCTGAGCGGTATGGGCGGCGTCAACTGCAATTCCCCCACGGTGGACGGAAACCGCTTCTTCGTGTCCGCCGGATACAACGCCGGCGGCGTGCTGTACGAGCTGAACGAGGACGGCAAGGGCGTCAAGGTCATCTGGGTCAACAAGAATCTGGACCCGCACCACGACTGCGCCGTGCTCATCGACGGCAAGCTCTACGGCTCCAACTGGGCAAGCAACGACCGCGGCAACTGGATGTGCGTGGACTGGGAAACCGGCGAAACCATCTATGAAGTGCCGTGGAGCAACCTCGGCAAGGGCAGCGTGATCTACGCCGACGGCCTCATCTACATGTACGAGGAAAAGCGCGGCACGATCGCCATCGCCAAGCCCGGCACCAAGCTCGACGTCGTCAGCAGCTTCCAGATCAACTTCGGCGACAAGGAACACTGGGCGCACCCCGTGATCTGCGACGGCATCCTGTACGTCCGCCACGGAAACACCCTCGGCGCGTTCGACATCAAGGCGAAGTAAGCCCGCCTCATCCGTGCATTCCGGCAGGATTTGACCTCGGGCATTCGCGCCTGAAGTCCGTCCTGCCGGATTTCCCGGCACGCTTTCGCGCCGTGCGCTGAACGCATTCACGCAGGGAGTCCCCTGTCCCGCGCTTTCATTTTTTGTCGCCTTTTCGCACGCGCGCACGTGTGCGGCCTCACTCTGAACTAAGATTTTCGCAAGGAACAGTCCATGACCAGTGTTACCCCGATGAAACCGAAAAAACTCGTGATCTGCGCATGCCGGAAATACCGGAAACTCCCGCAGGACGTGCTGGACGAGGCCGTGAAGGCCGCGGCGGCGGAAGGCGTCCCGTGCGAAATCGTGCCCGACCTCTGCCTTGAGGCAGTTTCCGACCGGACTTTTGCGGACAACGAAACGGTTCTGGCCTGTCAGACGCGCGCGATCCGGGCGATGTTCGGCACGGAGGTCAACTGTCTGGACGCGCAGAAGATTCAGTTGGAAGAGCTTCGGGAGGCCGTTCACGCGCTCGCCGCGCCGCCGGACTGGGTCCCGTGGTTCCCCGTGATCGACGCCGCCCGCTGCGTGAACTGCGGCAAATGCGCCGATTTCTGCATGTTCGGCGTATACGAGAAAGTCGACGGCCAGTTCCGCGTGGTGCATCCCGCCGCGTGCAAGACCGACTGCCCCGCCTGCGCCCGAATCTGCCCCGCGAACGCGATCATTTTCCCGAAGTCGAAAGAGGAGCGTCTGAACGGCGCTCTGGACGAACCCGTAAAGCCGTCGCCCGCCGACCAGACCTCGTTCCGCGAGCGTCTGGAATACCGGAAGAAAGTGCGGCTTTTCCGCGACAGCTGAGCAGGATTTGAGGTCAGCATGAAACTATCCGCCATCACACGAATCATGACCGGATGCTCGTGGCGGGCCCAGCGCAATCTGCTGCGGTTCGCCTGGAACGGGCATCGCGCGGTGCGTGCGTTCGATCGGCGGATGAAGCGCGGCGAACCGTTTTTCCCGGCATTCCTGATGCTCTCCATCACGAACCGGTGCAACCTGAAATGCCGCGGCTGCTGGGTCTCGCAGACGAATCCGCCCTGCCGCCTCAGTTTAGCTCAAATGCAGGGCATCATCGACACCGCCGCCCGCTACAAGTCGCGCTTCTTCGGCATCCTCGGCGGCGAGCCGCTGTTCCACCCCGACCTCATGACGCTCTTCTCCAACAACCCGAAGGCGTATTTCCAGCTGTACACGAACGGGACAATGCTGGACGAAAAAACGGCGTCCAAGCTCGCGGAACTCGGCAACGTGACCGCGCTCGTGAGCATCGAGGGGCTGGAGACGGAATCCCGCCGCAGACGCGGCCGCGACGACGTGTTCGCGCGGTCGATGGCTGGGCTTGAGGCGGCTGTGAAGGCCGGGCTTTTCACCGGCGTGACCGCGAGCATCAACAAAAAGAATTTCGACGAGCTCGTGAGCCGCGAATATCTCGACTTCCTCGTCGGCAAGGGCGTGCACTACATCTGGTATTTCATCTACCGTCCGTGCGGGGTCGATCCCGAATACGAAAACGCGCTCGACCGCGACCGCGTGCTAAGACTCCGGCAGTTCCTGGTGGAACAGCGCCGCACCGCGAAGATTCTGATCCTGGACGCATACTGGGACGCCGACGGACGCGCGCTATGCCCCGGCGCGATGGGCCTGTCGCACCACATCGCCCCGAACGGCGCGGTGGAGTTCTGCCCGATCATGCAGACCGCCGACGGCTTCCTGAACGCCGACGCGTCCAATCTTGAGGCCATCTTCCAGCGGGAAACGCTGCTGGCCGGACTTCGGAAGTTCAGCGCGAATCAGGGCCGCGACTGCATGGTCCTGCATTCGCCGCACGAGCTTTGCGATTATTTGAAGTCTAACGGCGCGCAGGATTCCTCCGGCCGCGACTCATTTTTCCGCGAGCTCGCCGAACGCGAGCCGATGTCCTGCCACGACACCGACGTCGAGATTCCCGAAAAATCCGCGGCATACCGTTTCGGCAAACGCAACTACTTCTTCGGATTCGGAGCCTACGGATGAGCGTGCAGAAACAGACAGTCCCGCAGGACGCCGCCGTCCGCGAACGAATCCGCCTGGCCGCCGCCGAACATGTGCGCGCCGGCAGGTTGAGTCCGCCGTTGAGTCTGCACCTTCTGGCGCGACACGCGGAAACAATGCTCGCGGGGCTCGAATTGAACGGGCGCGGCTTCGACCATTACGCCATGATCGAGCTGAACAACGCGGTCTGGACGCCGTATTTCCCGCACATCGCACGCAAACAGCGTCTCCTGCTTCTGCCGTTCTGCCTGCGCAAACAGCCCGGCTGCCCTGCCGACCACGACGACCTCGGCCTGATCTGCCGCGGCTGTGGACAATGCAGTATCCCGCGTCTTTCCGGCGAGGCGGACGCGCTCGATATGCCCGTGCTGGTCGCGGAGTCGAGTTCCGCCGTGGCGGACTGGGTGGAACAGGGCGAGATTCAGGCGGTCATGGGCGTTTCCTGCCTCGATTCGCTTGAGAAATCGTTCCCCGCCATGCTGCGGTCCGCCGTGCCCGGCATCGCCGTTCCCCTGCTTCGCGACGGCTGCAAGGATACAGCGTTCGACCCGGACGACCTGAAACGCGCGCTGGCCGTGCCGCAGGACGCCGAACTGCACGAATTTTCCTACAGCGCGGTCCGAGGGCGAATTGACGCGCTGTTCACGCCGGACGGCGTTTCTCAATTTATCCCCGATCATCTCCTCAAGGAGGAGGCCGTCCGCGCCTTAAGCGCCCACGGCAAGCATTACCGCCCGAAGATCACGGCGGGCTGCTGGGCCGCGCTGACTGCGTCCGCGCCGGACCTGCCGGACTATCTGGAACCGGTCGCGCTGGCCGTGGAGTGCTTCCACAAGGCGTCGCTGATCCACGACGACATTGAGGACGACGACGCGAAACGCTACGGCGAACCGGCGTGCCATGTGCGCCTCGGCCTCGCGCCCGCGCTGAACCTCGGCGACTACCTGATCGGCCTCGGCTACCGTCTCTTCTGCCACGAATCCGTCCCGCCGGAAATGCGCGCCGGGCTCACGAACGAGGCCGCCGCCGCTCACTGCGAACTCGCGCTCGGTCAGGCAAAGGAATTCGATGCCCTGAAGAAAAATGACCTCAAACCGGAAGACTGCCTCGAAATCCACCGACTGAAGACCGCGCCCGCCTTCCGCGTGGCGCTCTTCGCCGCCGCGATCGCCGCCGAACGCTTCGACGAGCTCCGAGACCTCTTCCATGCGTTCTCCGACAAGCTCGGCATGGCCTATCAGCTTCACGACGACCTGGAGGACGAAGGCGAAAATCCGGCCTCCGCTGTCGACGTCCTGATGCGCTCGAACGGCTGGGACCGCGAGGCGGCACGTGCGGAAACGGTCCGCATGTATCAGGCGCAACGCGAAAGCATCTACGAACTGCTGGAACAGGTCGCCGACGTGCCGCTGAAGATATTCCTGTACCGCCTCGCCGGAAAGGTCCTGAAAGATGTTTGACCTCGACTTTCTGAAGACATGTTCCGCCGGGTTCGCCCGGATGACCGATGAGGCGCAGGATGCGCTTCGGGGCATCGTGCAGCTCACGCAGAGCCCGCGCGGGCTGTTCCCCGGCCGGAGCGGCCAGGAGGACCTGTACTACACGCTGTTCGGGCTGTGTCTGGCGTACGTTTCCGAGGCGAAGATCGACCGGGAGACGTGCGAAAAAACGCTGGAACAGATGTCTCCAGCCGACCTCGTTCACCGCGCCGCGCTCGCGCACAGCCGGAATCTGCTGAAACTCATGAAACTGCCCCGCGCGATTCAGCATCTGCCGTTCTCTGCGCCGAAGCTCGATTTTCCCGACCTGCCGGATTCCGCGTTCCCGCAGGGCGACCGCTTCTCGCCCTACTCCTGCTTCCTGCGGAACGACGCGTCCGCCGACCTGACGCCGTACCGTCTGCCGGACGGTCTGTATTCGAACTTGAAAGGCTCTTCGGAATACGGCGTGGCGGCGACCTCGGCAGCGTTGTGTCTGCACCCGGACGAAACGACCGCGGCCGCGCTGGCCGGTCTCCAGAATCCGGACGGCTCGTTCCCCGGCGGCGATCTGCTGTCCGCTGCGGTCGCACTGTACGCGCTCAAACGCACGGGGCACAAGGCAAACTATGACGTTCGCGGCTTCCTGAACGGATGTTTCCGCCCGGACGGCCTGTTCGGCGCGGTCCCCGGCGACCCGTCCGGCGACCTGGAATACACGGTTTACGGCCTGCTGGCCATGGGGGCGACGGCATGACGGACGCTCTGAAACAATTCATCCTGTCGCACCGCCGCGAGGACGGCTTCATCGAGGGGCGTCTTTCGAGCTCGGCGGTCTCGACCTCGGTCGCGTGCGTGGCGCTGGAGCTTTTCGGCGGGCACGACGACGCGGTCGAAGCGGGCCGGAACTGGCTGCTCGGGCACAAAAACGCGGACGGCCTGTACGGCGACTCCCCGGAATCCCCGGCGAACCTGACCGCGACGTTTCTGGCCTACGCCGCGTTGCGGAACACCCATGCGGACGCCGTGCGCAAGGCGGAAAACTACCTGAAACAGACGTTCGGCGGACTGGATTTCAATTCGGTCCGCGCCGGACTTCTGAAGGAATACGGCAAAGACCTGACCTTCTCCGTGCCGCTGCTCGCACTCGCGACCGCGTCCGGGTTCTTCTCCGACGCCGCGGACGCCTGGCGGCGCATGCCGAATTTCCCGTTCGAAGCCGCGGTCCTGCCGGAATCGTGGTTCAAATACCTGAATCTCCCGGTCGTGAGCTATGCCATCCCCGCGCTGATCTGCGTCGGTCTGGCCCAGCTCAAACACCGCCCGAACAAACTGCGTTCGCTGGCCGTGAAAAAAGCGCTCCGCGTGCTCATCGAAAAACAGCCCGAAGATGGCGGCTTCCTCGAAGCCGCCCCGCTGACCGGGTTCTGCGTGATCTGCCTCTGCGCCGGCGGGTTGCGCGAACACCCCGCGACCAAGCTCGCGGTGAACTTCCTGACGGAGACGCAGCGGGCGGACGGCTCATGGCCCATCGACCGCGACCTGCGCCTTTGGACGACCTCGCTCGCGCTGGACGTGATCGCGCCCACGCTGAACGCCGAGGAAAAGGCGCTCTGCCGCACGCGTCTGCTGGCCGCGCAGACCAAGACCGAACATCCGTTCACGCGCTCCGCGCCCGGCGGCTGGGCCTGGACCACGTATTCCGGCGGCGTGCCCGACGCGGACGACACCTCGGCGGCGCTGATCGCGCTTCATGCGCTCGGCAAAGAGGCATCCGAAGCCGTCTGCAAGGGCATCGAATGGCTCCTGAACCTCCAGAACTCCGACGGCGGCATCCCGACTTTCTGCAAAGGCTGGGGCAAACTGCCGTTCGACCGCAGCTGCCCGGATATCTCCGCCCACGCTTACAAGGCGTTCTCGCTGTACGAAAACGAGCTCCCGCCCGCGCTCAAACGCCGCGTGGTCCGCGCGAAAAAACGGATTGTGCGGTATCTTCAGCGCGTCCAGCGGCCCGACGGCTCGTTCGTCCCGCTCTGGTTTGGCGACCAGACGAATCCCGCGAAGGAAGCGCCCGAATACGGCAGCGCGGTCGTGCTGAGCCACCTCGACGGCGCGGATTTGCCGTTCCTGGAGAAGACCCGCGACTATCTGCGGTCGACCCGTGGCGCCGACGGCCTGTGGAAGACCGTCTGCGTCTCCGCCCGCTGCGCCGCCGCGCTGAAGCTGGACGGCGAGTTTCTGAAACCTTTCGCGGCGCATCCCGAGGCGCTCCCGGCCGAGCCCATCGGGCTCTATTTCGCACATCTCTGGTACAGCGAGGAGCTGTATGCCCCGATCTTCCTCGCAAAGGCGGTGAACGCATGACGGCGCAAATATTGAACACTCTTTTGAAGATTCTGGCGGTCGCTGCGGCCTGCCTCGGCCTGTGGCATTACCTCACGTTCACCACGCCGCGTCAGATCGACTACGCCGACCCCGTGCGCGACAAGTCGGAAAACCGCGTGGTGAAGAAGATGACCACGCAGATCGGCGCGGATTTTAAAAAGTTCGAGTCCGAGGCGGAAATCCAGTCGTTCAAGGCGGAATGGCCGTGTTTCCGCGGCATCGACCGCGACAATCTGGCGAAATATGACGGACACCTGACCAAGACTTGGGACGAGGCCGGCCCGAAAGCCCTGTGGCGGCAGCCGCTCGGCGAGGGATATTCCGGCGCGATCATCGCGGACGGCCGCGTGTACGTGCTGGACTACATCGAGGAAGATTCGTCCGACGCGCTGCGGTGTTTCGAGCTTTTCACCGGCACGGAACTCTGGCGGCGCGGCTACAAAAACCCGATCCGGCGCAACCACGGCAAATCCCGCACGATCCCGGCGTATTCCGACGGCGTGGTCGTCACGCTCGGCCCTGCGGCGCACGTAATGGCCGTGGACGCCGTGTCCGGCGATCTGCTCTGGTCACGCGACCTGGTGGAAGCCTATGGGGCCGAGATCCCGCAGTGGTACGCCGGACAGTGCCCCCTGATCGAAGACGGCAAGGTGATCCTGGGTGTCGGCGGCGAAAAAATTCTGATGACCGCGCTCGACCTGAAGTCGGGCGAAACCGTCTGGGAAACGCCGAACGAACACAGTTTGAAAATGTCGCACGCCTCCGTGCTCTCCACGGAGCTCCTCGGGACGAGACAGTACATTTACGCCGGGATCGGCGGCATCGCCGCCTGCGACATGCAGGGGAATCCGCTGTGGACCTGCACGAAATGGAAGCCCGCCGTGTGGGCGCCGACCCCGCTGGCGATTTCGAACGACAAACTTTTCCTGACCGCGGGCTACGGCGCGGGCTCGGCCCTCCTCACAGTGAAGAAGGACGGGGACGCTTTCTCCGCCTCGATCGAGCAGGAATGGAAGCCGACGCAGGGGCCCGCCTCCGAACAGCAGACCCCGATCCTGATCGGCGACACGATGTTCGTGATCCAGCCGAAGGACGCCGGAGCGCGACGTGCGGAGTTCATCGCGGCGGACGTCGCCGCGCTGCCCGAGGTCAAGGCGGAAAGCGGCAAGGACGCGCGGTTCGGGCTCGGCCCCTACCTCTATGCGGATGGCGCGTTCTGGATCGTGGACGACGAAGGCGTGCTTTCGGTTTACGAATACAAAGACGACCGGTTCGAACGGCTGGCCTCCCACAAGATCCTGCCCGGCGTGGATTCCTGGGGACCGATCGCGTTCGCCGGCGGACTGATGATCTTGCGGGACAGCACCTCAATGGTGTGTCTCGATCTGCGAAATGAGGTGGAACCATGAAAATGACACGACGCGAATTTCTTCTCTGGCTCGGCGGCATCTTCAGCCTCGGGTTGCTCGGATGGCTGGTGGGGCGCAAACTGGAAACGCCGCCGGAACCCGTGGCGGAAACGCCGTTCGCGCCGCCGGAATTCGCCGTGCGGCCGAAACATACTCTGAACGGCGTAAGTTTTCAGGTCGACCGGGCGAAACGCACGATCGTCGCCGACCGGGAATCCGACGGCGTCCGCGTGTGGGAATCGCACGGCGGGGACAAGTTCATCGTGCCCGGCGCGGCGTTCCCGCTCGACCTGTCGACCACGGGCGAGCTCTGGGCGGCGAACATCGGCCGCAAACGGCTCGAACAGCTCGACCCGGCCACGGGACGCTTCATCGCATCGTGGGAACCCCGCGAGATGTTCGGCGGCTGCTGCAATCCCGTGCGGTTCGCCGCGCTGCCCGGCGGGCGGTTTGTGACCATGGAGAAAGGCGTCCGGCGCGCGTGCGTCTATCTGCCCTCGGGCGAGCTCGAACGCGTCGTGACAGACAAGCTGTCGGATTCCGAGTTCAACTACTACCTCGGACGCGACGCGAACGGCGCGGTGCACCTGTACGACACCGGCACGAAACAGCACTGGGAGGTCTCATGATGAGCACAAAAGAGCCTCAAAACGCCATGACCCGCCGCGAATTCATCCGCTGGGGCGTCCGGGCTCTGCTGCTGGGCGGCCTCCTCACGCTTGTGTTCCGTCATGGCTCGGCCCGCCGGAAAACGCAGGATGTCTGCACCGATCCGAAAGGCTACTGCCGCACCTGCGCCGCGCTGAATTACTGCGGCCACCCGACCGCGCGTTCGTTCAAGGCCGCCGTCAAACAGGAGGGCTCCCGCTCATGACCCGCCGCGACCTGATCCGCACCGGGCTGCTTGCCGTGATCCTGGCCCCGTTCGCCGCGCTGTTCCGCAAACGCGAGGAGACGGGCACGGGCTATTTCTGGCAGATCGACCCGGACAAATGCGTGCAGTGCGGCAAGTGCGAAACGGAGTGCATCCTGGCGCAGTCGGCCGTGAAGTGCGTGCATCAGTACGCGTCCTGCGGCTACTGCCTCTTCTGCAGCGGGTACTATCAGGACAAGCGCATTGAGTTCAACACCGCGGGCGAGAACATGCGCTGCCCGACCGACGCCATCATCCGCACCTACGTGGAGGACCCGTATTTCGAGTACAAGATCGACGAGGAGAAGTGCATCGGCTGCGGCAAGTGCGTGAAGGGCTGCCTCGCGTTCGGCAACGGCTCGCTGTTCCTGCAGGTGCGGCGCGACCTGTGCAAGAACTGCAACGAGTGCCGCATCGCGAAAGTCTGCCCGGCGGGCGCCTTCGTGCGCATCCCCGCCGACAAGCCCTACATCTACCGCAAGCCGCCGGAGGTGAAGTCATGATCCCGCGTCTTCCCATTCTGTTTGCGGCTCAGGCCAGATTCCCCGCGCCGGAGTTCGAAAACTACACCCTGCCGAAGATGTCGCTGGAGGAGCTCGCGTCCGACTCCGTGCTGTGGCGCGTGCTGGTTCTGTGCGTGTTTTTAGTCGTCGGCGCCCTCTGCTTCTACAAATGGCGTTCGCGCAAAGCCATGCTCGCCTACTCCCTCGCCGGACTCGCCGTCTTCGGATTTCTGTTCGCGTCCTGCCCGTGCCCGGTCGGCATGTTCCAGAACATCGCCGAAGGCATCGCCGCCGGCTCGTACATCCAGCCGGGCGTCCTGCTGCTGTTCGCGATCCCGCTTGCCGCCTCGCTGTTTGTCGGGCGCATTTTCTGCGGCGGAGCGTGTCCGCTGGGCGCGATTCAGGAGCTTCTGCACTGGAAGAGCGTGTTCGTGCCGCGTCCGCTGGACCGGATTCTGCGCATGATTCCGGTGCTGCTTCTGCTCGTTTTCACGGTCTGCGCGATGTTCGGCATCGGGTTTCCGCTGTGCTATCTGGAGCCGTACCTGCCGGTCTTCCTGCTGGATTTCGCCACGCCGTTCGCGATTCTGAGCGCGGTCTTCCTGCTCGTCGGACTCTTCATCTCGCGTCCGTTCTGCCGCTATGTCTGCCCGTACGGCGTCCTGCTGCGCCTCTTCTCGATGTTCAGCCTGCTGAAGCCTCGAATCACCTCGCACGAATGCGTGAACTGCCGTCTCTGCGAACAGGGCTGCCCGAACGGCGCGGTCCTGCCGCCGGAGAACGCCGGGACAGCCAGCCAGCATCGGACCGGTTCGCGTCGCATTTCCCTGCTCGTGGCCTGCATCCCGTTCGCGCTCGCCGCGGGCGGCCTCTTCGGCTACCTCGGCGCGCCGGTCCTGAGCTCGTTCCACCGCGACGTGCGGCTGCAGAACGAGCTCGACGCGGGGATTCGGAGCGAGGCCGTGGAGGCGTTCGAAAGCACAAAGACCACGCACGAGGAGCTTCGTGCCCGTGTGGTGAAGCTTCAGAACGGCGTCCTGCTGGCCTCGACCGCCGCGGGCGTGCTGTTCGGCGCGCTGGTGATGGCCGAGCTCATCGCCGAGGCCCGCCGCCGCAAGGAGGAGGAAGTTTATTCGATCGACGCATCGCTTTGTTTCTGCTGCGGCAGATGCTACGCCGCATGCCCGCTGGAACGCAAGGAGAAACACCATGAAAAATGACGAAATACGCCGGACGATCCGGTTTCTGCAATGGACCGCCCTGACCTTCATCCTCGTGCTCGGGATCCTGCTGACATACGACATGGTCCGCAGCCGCGCCCCGCTGAAACAGGCGCAGGACGAGCTCGCCGCCCTGAAACAGCGGGATTTGGCCGACGCCGAGCTCGCGAAGACCGTGCGCGACCTGGATTACCTGTACCGCGCGACGTATTTTCAGACCACGGACAAACAGCGCCGCGGCGTGCTCCTGCTCGGCATCGCGTTCTTCGTGCTCTGCGGCCTCTTCGGCGCGGAGATGTTCTGGTTCGCCCCGAAGCTGAAAGTCCCGCGCGGCACGGCGTCCGTGCCGGAGAAGGAACGCCGCCAGCTGCTCGTCTTCGCCTCCTGCGGGATCGTCGTACTGGCCGTCGCGCTCGCGGTCCTGCGCGCCGTGCTCGTCCCGGCGGAAAAGAAGCCCATTCAGGTCGCCGCCGGAGACGCCGGAGCGCAGACGCAGCCAAGCGAGACGAAGCAGATTCAGACCGAAACGATCGACCTGATGGCCGCGCTTGAGGCGGAAACGACGCAGTGGCCGCAGTTCCGCGGGTCCACGCTGCCGAACTCGAACGCGCTCCCGGGAAAATGGGATTTCCAGCAGAAATGGACCACTCAGATCGCGCTCCCCGGCAACAATTCGCCGGTCGTGTGGGACGACCTCGTGTTCGTCTCCGGCAGCGACGGCAAGACCGGGGCGGTCTTCTGCTACGACGCCAATTCCGGCGAGCTCAAATGGAAGACGGAGACGCCTCCGGCGACAACGACACCCGAGGTCACCGAGGATACCGGATATGCCGCGCCGACCATGTGTGCGGACGCGAAGCGCGTCTACGCGGTCTTCGCCACAGGCGATGTGCTCTGCCTCGCGCACGACGGCACGAAACTCTGGCACAAACAGCTGCCCGATCCGGTCGTCATGTACGGTTACGCCTCCTCGCCGCTGCTGATGGGCGACAAGCTGATCGTGCAGTACGACCTGGACGAATCGCAGACGCTCTTCGCGCTGAACGTGTTCACCGGCGAAACCGCGTGGAAGAACGAACGCGACGCTTCGGCCTCGTGGTCGTCGCCGAAGGGGCTTGTGGTCGACGGCAAGGGCATGATCTTCACGGCGGGGAACGAGCTCGCCGAACTCTTCGACCTCGAAACCGGCGAGGAGCTCTGGTGGCTGGAGTGCATGGGCGGCGAGGTCGCGGCCTCGGCGTCCGCCCGCGACGGCAAAATATTCTTCTCGAACTCCGGCGCGTTCACCGGCGCGTTCAGCGCGAGCGAGGGGGAAATCCTGTTCCAGAATGAAGAGTCGCCCGCCCCGGACGTGGCCTCCGCGGTGCTGTTCGGCGAACAGTATCTGCTGTTCGGCAGCGGCGGCACGATCATTGCGATCGACGCGAACGACGGGCATGAAATCTACGAGAAAGACCTCGACAACGGCTTTTACGCCTCGCCCGTGGCCGTCGGCGGCAAAATCGTGGCAGTCGACCTGGACGGCGTGCTCTACAAAATGGAACCCGAAGACGATGAAATCGAAATCGAGGATAAGTTCGAACTCGGCAGGAAGGTCGTCTGCGTCCCGGCGTTCCACAAAGGCCGCATCATCCTCCGCACGGACGACAACGAGCTCATCTGCCTGGAGGCGAAACCATGACGGACGCACCCGCTCCTCATATCGACCTCATTGACCCGCTCCTGCCGGAGCTCATCGCGCTTCAGCGGCGCGACCGCTGTCTGCTGCCGGAAGCGATGAAGGACCTTTCCGAGCGTCTGAACGTGCCGCTGAACCGCGTGTACAGCGTGGCGAGCTTCTACCAGGCGTTCCGGTTCACCCCGTGCGGAAAGCACCAGATCAAGGTCTGCGTCGGGGCCGCCTGCTACGTGAAGGGCGCGGAGCACGTCTACGAGGCGTTCCGCAAGCATCTGAACATCCCGGACGGGGGCGACACCTCGCCGGACGGCCTTTTCACGGTCAGCAAGGTCGCCTGCCTCGGCTGCTGCATGCTCGCCGTGGCGGTCCAGATCGACAAGCACATCTTCGGCCACGTCGTGCCGGGCACGGTCGGAACCGTGGTGAAGGATTTCCTGCGGATGGTCCGTGAGGAGGAAGCGTCCGGCGCAAATTCAACAGCGGAATCCGCAAACGAGAAACGCCAGCCGGAAATCCGCATCTGCCGGTGTTCGTCCTGCCGGGCGGCCGGGAGCGGACGCATTTTCGACCTGTTCGAGGCGGAACGCCGCAGCGGCAAGTTCGATTACAAGGTGAAGGAAGTGG
>Ga0265301_10002246_pt1 | contig 22876 bp, 12 predicted proteins | sample AusTroGonzalo_MG_2_FD_193488 | JGI IMG/M metagenome (GOLD analysis project Ga0265301, IMG submission 193488) | Bovine rumen microbial communities from tropical cattle in Woodstock, Queensland, Australia - Gonzalo_04 | ecosystem: Host-associated > Mammals > Digestive system > Stomach > Rumen ... | reverse complement strand
GGTAATGCCAAAGGAATGGCGAAGGTGAAGGGGCTCGGTCCCAAGACTGCACAGCGTATTATCGTGGACCTCAAAGATAAGGCCTTGAAAGTGGACTTAGGTGGTGACCCGACTGAACTGCCGATGACTGATATAGAGGTAGATACCGGTATCAAAGCCGAGGCGATTAGCGCCTTGACCGCTTTGGGATTTGCGGCAGCGGCGAGCGGCAAAGTGGTAGATAAGATTTTGAAAGCCGAACCGGCACTCAAAGTAGAGGCGGTTATTCGTAAAGCGCTGACGATGCTTTGATAATTAACAATTAACAATTAACAATTAACAATTAACAAAGCGTTCTAGAGAGTTCTGTACAATGTTTTGTGCCCGTACGGATTCTATCAGATTTTACCCAACTCCAGAAACCCTTTGTGCATTGTACATTATACATTGAGAATTAAACTATATATATTAGTTCTGTTGTTTCTGCTGCCGGTGATGGCGGTAGATAGTTTTGCGCAGACAAAGACAAAGCCCAAGACGCTCAAGGAGTTGATTGCGGAAGAGAAAGCGCAGAAAGAGGCGGAAAAAGCGCGACAGAAGGAGGAAGCGGAAAAGAAGAAGGCCGCTGAAGCTGCTTCGACTACTGAGACTGACAGACAGGCTTCGTCTGACAGAGTACAGAATACAGACCCCGTTACTCCTGAAGCAGCGGCGGATATAGTGACAGAGACCGACAGCGCTTTATGGGCACCAACGCAGGTTCGTCAACTTGGTGCGCAGAACTACGGTGAGTTGACGATGCCTAAATCATCGCTGGACCTTAAGGACCCCGATAACGTCACAACCACCGTCGAGTACCAACCGGAGACAGGGACGTATATCATCCGTACGAAGGTAGGCGACACGGAGGTGACCACGCCGTACATGCTCACTCAAGAGGAGTATAACCAATATGCCGAGCGACAGATGATGCACACCTATTGGCAGCAGAAGATTGGAGAGGTGGAGCATAATAACGAGAAGAAGTTCGACATCACTGATATGAAGTTTAACATCGGTCCGGCCGACAAAGTGTTCGGTCCCGGCGGTGTGCAACTGAAGATGCAAGGTAGTGCCGAATTGTTATTTGGTTTTAAGCACCAATACATCGCCAATCCTTCTCTTACTGTACGCGCGCGCAACAATAACATCTTCGATTTTGATGAGAAAATCCAAGCCAGTGTGCAAGGTAAAGTAGGTACGAAACTCAATTTTAACCTCTCCTACAACACCGAAGCGTCGTTCTCGTTTGATCAGCAGAACCTCAAACTCAATTATAAGGGCGAAGAAGACGATATCATCCAATCTATCGAAGCCGGTAATGTGACGCTGGATCTGCCTTCGTCGCTTATCCGCGGTAGCAAGGCACTGTTTGGTATCAAGACGAATCTGAAGTTCGGTAAGTTCCGTATTCAGGCCTTGATTAGTCAGCAGAACAGTCAGGCGCAGACGGTAAGCAGTAAAAGCGGCGCCCAGATGACGAAATTCGACATCAGTGGCGATGCCTACGATGAGAACCGTCACTTCTTCTTAAGCCATTTCTTCCGTGACCAATATGAGGATGCGATGTCGGCTGTGCCGTATATAGCAAGCGGCGTGACTATCAATAAGATTGAGGTTTGGGTAACCAACAAGCGCGGCTCGTATGACCAGGCACGTAATATCGTCGCTTTCAGCGATTTAGGTGAGAGCAGTAACCATGCACAGAATCCTAATTGGGGCGGTTCGTCCAACGCTGCGCCGGATAATAACACCAACGGACTGTATAGCTTCTTGAAGACCACCGATTTCCGTGACCTGCAGAAAACCAGCGAAGCGCTGGAAGGACAATTTGGTATGGAAGGCGGTTCGGATTTTGAGAAGATTGAGTCCGCACGTCTGTTGACCAGCAGCGAATATACCTTGAACAGCGCTTTGGGTTATATCTCTCTGAAGGCGGCTTTGAACCAAGATGAGGTGCTGGCGGTAGCCTATGAATATACGTATAACGGTCGTGTATATCAGGTAGGTGAGTTCTCCACCGATAACGTGATTGATTCTACGTATCGGAGTTCCTCTACACCGGCGTTGGCATTGAAGATGTTAAAATCTTCAGCTAATGCTCCGGGGCTCAAAGAGCGCGGTACGTGGGACCTGATGATGAAGAATATCTACTCCCTCGGTGCTACCAGTATCAGTCAAGATAAATTCGAACTCTATGTCACCTACCGCAATGACTCGGTAGGTACGGAGATGCAGTACTTGAACGAAGGACCGATTAGCGGTAAGCAGTTACTGCGTGTGATGAACCTCGACCGCTTGGACCAAAAGAACAACGCTTCACCGGATGGTAGGTTCGATTATATTGAGGGTCTGACGGTTTATTCGTCTAATGGCCGAATCATCTTCCCGGTTCTGGAACCGTTTGGTAGCTATTTGGCTTCGCAATTAGGTAATGACCCGCGGTTAGTGTCGAAATACTGCTTCCCTGAGTTATACGACTCAACCCTCGTAATTGCGCAAGAGTTGAGTGAGAAGAATAAATTCCACTTAACCGGTAAGTACAAAGGCACGAACGGCAGTGAGATTCGTCTCGGTGCGATGAACGTGCCTCGCGGTTCGGTAACCGTAACAGCCGGTGGTGCAACGCTGATAGAGAATGTCGATTATACCGTCGATTATACGATGGGAACCGTGACCATCATTAATACATCGATCTTAGAGAGCGGTACGAACGTAGATGTCAAATTGGAGAACCAAAGTACGTTCTCGCTCCAACGTAAGGCCTTATTCGGTACCCATTTGGAGTATGAGTTCAATAAGGACCTCGTGATCGGTGGTACCTTAATGCACCTCCGTGAGCGTCCGTTGACCACTAAAGTGAACACGGGTTCGGAACCTTTGGCGAACACCATTTGGGGTGTGAATGGTAGTTGGAAGACCGAGATGCAATGGTTGACAAATGCGATCGATAAGATACCTTGGATTAATGCTACGGCACCTTCGACATTCAGTATCAATGCGGAGTTTGCGCATTTGATACCGGGTCATACGAACGATGTTGGAGCTGTCGGAACGGCTTATATCGATGATTTTGAGAGCACGACGACTAATATCGATGTGCATTATCCCAGTTATTGGTTCTTGGCTTCTACGCCGAGCACGTTCGGCGAATCGAAGAATATCAATAGTGTGACCTATAACATGAACCGTGCTCATTTGGCATGGTATAGTGTGGATCCTATCTTCGGTTATCCGCAGTCGAACACACCGGCACATATTCGCAATGAACAGGATGCGAAGACCATGAGTGACCATCGCACGCGTATTGTGTACCAAGATGAAATCTATCCTAATAAGCAGGAAGCCAGCAACGTAGATACTAAGTTGGCGGTGCTGAACCTGTCGTATTATCCGTCGGAGCGCGGACAATATAACATCAACGCCTCCGAGTTCGGTGCGGACGGTCATCTGAAGAAGCCTAAACAACGCTGGGGTGGTATGATGCGGCGACTGGATAATACCGATTTTGAGAAAGCGAACATCGAGTATATTCAGTTCTGGTTGATGGATCCGGGATTGACGAACCCTGATGGGTATGACGGAGAGTTATACATCAACTTAGGTGATATCAGCGAGGATATCTTGCGCGATGGTAAGAAAGCTTTCGAGCATGGTCTGCCGGTGGCAGGTACAGAGAAGGACCTAAGCCGCGTGGATACTACCGTATGGGGTTACGTACCGCGCACAACGAGTACCACGGTGGCGTTCAGTAATGAGGCGGGTGCTCGCGTCAACCAAGACGTCGGTCTAAATGGTTTGTCAAGTGACCAAGAGAAGACTTGGACGGCTTATCAGCAGTTCTTGAAGGATTTGGAGGCCAAAGTGTCGCCGGAGGTTTGGAACGCATGGGGGAGCGAGGATAGTATCTTCTCACCTCGTAATGACCCTGCCGGTGATAATTACCATTACTACAGAGGTTCGGATTTTGATCGTCAAGAGATGTCGGTTCTCGGTCGTTATAAGCACTTCAACGGTACCGAAGGCAACTCACCCGCTGCTGAACAGCAACAGGAGAGTTATGGTACAGCCGCTACGCTGACACCGGATGTAGAGGATATCAACCTTGATAACACCCTCAACGAGTACGAGAAATACTACCAATACAAGGTTATCCTTCGTCCCGATATGATGGAGGTGGGCCGTCAACATATCACGGAGAAAAAGGTCCGTACGGTGACGCTACGTAACGGTAACCAGGAACAAGTGACTTGGTATCAGTTTAAGATTCCTTTGAAAGGCGATAGTGCGACGGTTCAGAGAGTGGGTTCTATCCGTAACTGGAAATCCATCCGCTTCATGCGTATGTACTTGACGGGCTTTGAGAAGGAGACGCATCTTCGTTTTGCTACCTTGGACCTTGTTCGCGGCGAATGGCGTCAGTACACCCGTGATCTGGCACCCGTTGGCGTAGCTGTTAATACCGGTGCATCGATTGATGTGCAGACGGTCAACATTGAGGAGAACAGTACTCGTACACCGATTAACTACGTGTTACCTCCGGGTGTGAGTCGTCAGACTGATCCGGGTCAGGCTCAACTGATTGCGCAAAACGAACAGGCGATGGTAATGCGTGTGATGAACCTTAGTCCGCACGATGCGCGTGCCGTGTATAAGAACAGCGGTTACGATATGCGGCAGTATAAGAAGCTACAGATGTTCGTCCATGCAGAGCAAATGACGGAGATTGATCCGACGCTGAAGGATGGTGATTTGACTTGTTTCATTCGTTTAGGTAGCGACCTGCGCAATAACTACTACGAGTATGAGATTCCTCTCAAGCTGACTGCGCCGGGATTATATAACAATAATAACGCCTTGGACCGCGAGAAAGTATGGCCGACGGATAACATGTTCGATTTCGCGCTGTCGGTACTGACGAATGCCAAGACTGCTCGTAACCGCGCTAAACGTGCCGGCACTTCGGGCGTAAGCAACACGATTCCGTATGTGCTCTACGATGATGCTTCGGGTAAACCTCAGAATAAGATAACCGTCCTTGGTAACCCGACCCTGGAGGATGTTGAGACTATCATGATTGGTATCCGTAATAACGGTCAACATGATGCTTCCGGAGAGATCTGGGTGAATGAATTGCGGCTCAGTCAATTCAATGAGCAGGGAGGTGTGGCGGCACAGGCGAATGCAGCCTTGGCAATCAGCGATATAGCCCAAGTGAACGTGGCCGGTCGGTTAGAGACTGCAGGATACGGTTCGATTGAATCCAATGTGCTGGATAGGAATATGGATAATTTCTACCAGATTAGCGTCAGTGCCGCTTTGGAGGCAGGTCGTTTGTTCCCGGAGAAAGCAAAGATCCAAATGCCACTTTATGCATCCTACAGCAACGAGACCACCAGTCCCGATTACGACCCGCTGGATACGGATGTCAAGTTGTCCGAGACGCTTAATACGTTCGAGACCAAGGCCGAACGCGACAGTATCAAGAATATGTCGAACACCGTGCATGAGTCGACATCGTTCTCAATGAGTAACATGAAGGTCAATATCCACTCCAAGAAGAAGGATATGTTCTACGACCCGGCTAACTTCTCAATCTCCGCTTCGTACAACAAGCAGAATGAACATTCGCCGGAGATGGAAAAGAACTACTCGACCGATCATAAGGGTTCGTTCCAATACGCGTACAGCTTCAATCCCAAGCCTTGGGAACCGTTCGCTAAAGTAGAGAAGGTGCAGAAAGTTAAGTTCCTTAAGGAAGCCAATATCTACTATCTGCCACAGTCGTGGGCGTTCAGCACCAATATGCACCGTACTTTCAGTCATATGAAGATGCGTGATTTGACCGGCAACGTTGCCTTTGACCCGAAGAAGGATCTTACCTTCAGCAAAGATTTTACATGGGATAGACACGTTGATTTCAAGTATGACTTGACCAAGAACATGAAGTTCTCGTTCCAAAGTGCGATGAATGCAGTCATTGATGAATGGGACTACACGCCTGAAATTCTTAAGGACAAAGCTTACGCCTACGCTTTCACCAATGACTACTACGAACAATGGAAAGACAGTATCCAACACTCGTTGGCTAAGTTCGGTAAACCGTACGCGTACCAGCAAGTGTTCACCGCTAGTTGGAACGTGCCGCTCAACCGTATTCCGGGTCTGGACGCATTGACCGCTAACGGTTCGTATAACGCTAACTATAACTGGAATCGTACCGCCTCTACTGCACAAGGCGATGACCGCGGAAATGTAGTCAGCTCCATTCAGACTTGGCAAGTAGACGGAGGTATCAATTTTGAGACCTGGTACGGCAAGTCTAAATACTGGAAATCGATGACCCAGCGTTATACCGGTAGAGGTTCGCGTAGAACATTCAAACCTAAGACATATACCCAAACAGTGGCCTTGACCAAAGGGGAAGCGTTAGAAGTTACGCACCGATTGAACAGCGAGTTGCTGAAGGTTAGTGTGACTGATTCAACCGGTAAGGCTATTCCGGTTACTTTCCGTCCGGCAGGTAATACCAAAGTGACGATTACACCGAAAGCGGATTGCGCGAAAGCAACCATCACCGTGACCAGCAAGGACCCGAATGAACGTACGCCGGCACAAATAACAGGCGATATGTTCGCGTATGTTGGTACGATGTTCCGTAAGTTGCAAGTCACTTACCGCGAGACCAATTCTATGACGCTGCCTGGCTTCCAACCGGAAGCTGGTTTCATGGGACAAGCGTATAACTATAAATATGCCAACGAACAACAGAAGAGTCCAGCCGCGCCAGGTTTTGATTTTGCCTTTGGTTTCATACCGAGCGATATGATTGAGCGGGCTAAGAAGTACGAATGGCTCTCTAAGGATACCTCTATTGTCCAACCGGCTACTCGTGCGCACACTTCGGATTTTGATATCAAGTTGACCCTCGAACCGTTGCCGGGATTGAAGATCCAACTGAACGGTAAGCGCTATTATGCGAACTCGTCTTCTATCATCTATAATTACGATTACCTGCAGGAGACGATGACCGGTTCGTTCAACATCACGCAAGTTGCCATCGGAACCTTCTTCAGCCGAATCGGTAAGGAGGATGAAAACTTTGCGAATGCTACGTATGAGCAATTCCTCAAGAACCGTGAGGAACTGACTGCTCGCGTGCAAGCTCAATACACCGATATCACACTGCCTAGTGAAGGTTTTATGAAGGATATACCTGTGGGCACGAAGTACGACCCAACCAAGCACGGAAGGGTAAGCAATAACTCCGCGGATGTGCTCGTGCCGGCGTTCCTGGCGGCTTACACTGGCCGCGACGCAAGCAAGATAGATTTGAATCCGTTCCTTGGTATCCTCAAGATCTTGCCTAACTGGTCAGTAACCTATGATGGTTTAGGTAAACTACCGTGGATGAAAGACCATTTCAAATCCGTTACCCTCACGCACGCCTACACCTGTAAGTATGCGATCGGTTCGTATGGCAGTTATTCGACCTGGGTAGGGGCTGACGGAGCAAATAAGCAGATTGGTTTTGTGCGTGATGTGACGAACGATGCGCCGCGACCCAGTTCTGCGTATGACATCAGTAATGTGACCATCACCGAAGCCTTCAGTCCGCTCATTGGTCTCAATTTGACGATGAAGAACTCGCTCAATCTCAAGGCTGAGTACCGCAAGCAACGTAACCTGGCGCTCAATATCACTTCTGTTCAACTGACGGAAGGTCATACGGATGAGTTCGTTATCGGTGGCGGTTATACGATTAAGAACCTCAACTTCATCACCAAGAACCGTAATGGCGCCCAGAAGAAAGTAAGCAATGATCTTAAGCTCCAAGTGGACCTGTCGTATAAGGATGTGAAGATGCTGCTCCGTAAAGTGGAAGATGGTATTACGCAAGCGTCAAGCGGTAATAAGGTGTTTGCTATTAAGGTTTCCGCCGATTATGTGTTGAGTCAGAAGATCAACCTGCAGCTCTTCTACGACCACCAAGGAACTACGCCGCTTATCTCGTCGTCTTACCCGGTTAAAACGGATAACGTCGGTCTCAATATTAAGTTGATGCTCACCAGGTGAGCCGTTTAGCGTTTCGTGTTTAGAGTAGGTGTCATAGGACCGGAGAGTACGGGAAAGAGTAATCTTGCCCGTTATTTGGCGAAACGCTATCATGGTATCTATGTACCTGAGTACGCGCGCGAGTTTGTAGAACGCAAGCGCACGCGTGAGGTGAGTTACGATGAGTTGTGCGAGATAGCTCGCTTTCAAATCGAACAGATGAAGTCTATTGAGTCAGACGCTTCGCCTGTCGTCTTCTATGACACCGAGCTGATTGTGACGAAAGTGTGGTTTGAGGATGCGTTCGGTCGGGTGCCGGAGTGCTTAGAAGAAGCGATTAAGAGCTATCCGATGGATGTGTACCTGTTGACCTCGCCTGACTTGCCTTGGACACAAGACGGCACGCGGTATAACGGTTCGGATGAGAAACGGCAAGAGTTATTCGACCGCTATGAGCAAGCGATACAAGCGCTCAATAGACCCTATTATATCATTACCCATCAACAATAAAAGACGCCCTGAGGACGTCTTTTATTTGTATAGGCAGGGATTCATTATTGGATCACGTGTGCTTTGATACCGTCACGTTCGAGCAGAGCGTTGATGGTCGGTTCGCCGCCACGGAAACGTTTATACAGATCCATCGCTTTCTCGGTTCCGCCCTTTTCCAGGATGTTCTCGCGGAAGCGTTTAGCGGCTTTCTTATCGAAGATCGAACCATTCTTCTTTTGTGCTTCTTGGAAGACGGAGAACGCGTCAGCGTCCAGCAACTCAGACCACTTATAACTGTAGTAACCTGCTGCGTAACCGCCGGAGAAAATATGGGTAAAGGAGCACTCCATTTGGGTTCCCGGTACGGTAGGCAGAACAGCCACTTGTTCCATTGCGTCATTACCGAACCGAACAACCGATTCTACGGTGCCGATGGTTTCATTCACTTCGAAGGGCTTTTCGATAGTATGCCAAGCCATATCGAGGTATCCGAAGCTCAACTGACGCGCGCAAGCATAGGCGGCATGGAAGGTTTGGGATGCGTGCATCTTATCCAGTAACTCTTGTGGCAGGGCTTCGCCGGTAAGGTAATGCTTCGCGAAGGTATCGAGGAACTCTTTCTCGTCGATGAAATTCTCGTTGAACTGACTAGGCAACTCTACGAAATCGCGCGGCACAGCCGTACCGCTTTGTGAGGAGTACTGACAACGCGTTAACATACCGTGCAGACCGTGTCCGAACTCATGGAGGAACGTGCGCACTTCGTTATAGGTGAAGAGAGCAGGTTTGTCTGCAGTCGGACGAGTAAAGTTCATTACGTTGACAATATGCGGACGATGGTCCTTCTTGCCTTTGATGAATTGTGGTTGGAAATCATTCATCCATGCACCGCCACGCTTGCCGTCCCGCGGATGGAAGTCGGCATAGTATACAGCCAGGAACTTACCTTTCTCGTCAAAGACCTCGTACGCCGTTACTTCGGGGTTGTACACTTGAATCTTCTTGTTCTCTTTGAACTTGATGCCATAGAGGCGCTCGGCGAGTCCAAAGACACCTTTCTTGACTGCTTCTAACTCAAAATACGGACGCAAGTCATCGTCGGAGATAGAGAATTTCTCTTGTTTGAGTTTTTTGGAATAGTAACTAAAATCCCAAGGTTGAATATGCGCTGCATAGAAGCCGTGCGCATGCGCATAATCCTCCACTTCCTGCACCTCTGCATGCGCGGTAGGCATATAGGCGTCGCGGAGTTGGTCGAGCAGTCTATACACATTCTCCGGCGTCTCGGCCATGGTCTTATAAAGCGATTTCTCGGCGTAGGTCTTCTTGCCGAACAGGTTCGCAAGAGCGAGACGTGTATTGACAATCTCCACGATCAGTCCGGTGTTATCGAACTCGCCGCCTACACACTTAGTGGCAGACGCCATGTAGAGTTCGCGACGGATATCACGGTTGTCCAGATCTTGCAGCACTGGGATTGTGGTGGTCGGTTTGAGATTGAGCAACCAGCCTTCAAGACCTTTCTTCTCGGCGTTGGATTTGAGCATCGCTTTGGTGTCGTCGTTCAGACCTGCTAACAACGCCTCATCCGTGATGAGCATCGTCCAAGCGTTGGTGGCTTTGAGCACATTCTGACCGTATTGGAGGGTCAACTTGCTCAACTTAGCGGTCAACTCACGATAGATCTGTTTCTCCTCCGGATTAAGGTTAGCACCGTTGTTCGCAAAACCCTCATAGATATCCTCGAGCAATTTACGTTGTGCCTTGTTCAGTTTGAGTTTGTCACGTTGGTCATAGACCGCTTTGATACGTTGGAACAGACCTTCGTTCAGACGAATGGTGGATGAGTACTCTGAGAGTTTGGGACTGAGCTCCATCTCTATCTGTTGGAGCGTGTCGTTGGTCTCAGCGCTCGTCAGGTTATAGAAACAACCGGCTACGATGCCGAGCATCTCTCCGGATGCTTCGTAGGCCTCGATGGTGTTCTTGAAGGTCGGCGCGGCAGGGTTATTGACGATGGCGTCAATCTCTGCCAGACCTTGTTTCATTGCTTCTTCAAAAGCAGGCATGTAATGCTCCGCGTAGATTTCATTGAACGGATAGGTGCCGTGCGGCGTTTTCCAATTCTTGTACTCAAAGAAAGGGTTCGTAGCAGCGGTGGCCGCTAAGGTTACGGTGGCAAGTGCCATAAGTGCTAATTTTCTCATTCTTAATTATCAATTATCAATTATCAATTTCTACTTTATCGAAGTAGATTAATATTTCCGGATAGTTGGTAGATCCCGATGACGGCAGCGGCTTTTTCGGCATCGTTTTTCTTCGAGTTATAGGATATCTTACTCATATAGTGCGCGTTCTTGTCGGCATCCGTACCGAGTGCCCGAATGACATAGTAATACGCTCCTTCAGAAGCCGGTCGGTTACCAATCATACCATCCCAACCTTTCGCAGGATCAGTAGATTCATACACTAACTTACCCCAGCGGTTATAGATCCATATATGGTACTCCTTAATCGAACGGTAAGCCACGCGGAACTCATCGTTTGTTCCGTTCCCATCCGGCGTGAAGGTATTGGGCACAGACAGGAAGGATTCCGAAATCACCACCGCCATCTTCATCGAATCGGAGGTGCAAGTGGGGTTATTGACCTTGCAGACAATCTCGTAAAGACCCTGCTCGGAGAAGAAATCGTGATACAAAGTATCTTTCCGCGTTTTCCAAACGGAAGAGCCGTGATAAATCGTCCAATTATAGTACTGCGCTGCGGGCGTAGGATTACAATAGAACGTCACTTCCAGCGGTCCGCTCCATCCTTTTTCGGAAGTGGACGCTTTGATGATGTCTTGGCTGGTAGGACGGTTCATCTCATTAAGGGAATCGCGTTTCACCGCCAAGGAGGTGAGATGCATGGATACCGCGCGGATTTCACTTAGCGGCACTTCCTGTGCGATACAAACGGAATCCGCCAACCCTAAAGCCGAACGGAGATCACCATCGTAGCAAAGATGGACCGTGGTGGCATTCAGTAGGGTGGTGGGCAACGTGTAATAACCGGCGTATAGACTGGTGGATAGCTGCACGGTCGAGTCCTGCCATTGTTCATCTCCCCACGCCAGAGTAGTGTATTGGAAAGTGCACTGACGCTCGTACGTGCCTTGCGTGCCATTCATGCGAGTATACGTAAACGGCGCCGTGTTTCCTTGCAAACGTACGATCGTCACATCGCAATCCGGTTGCACTTCCATACTAAGCCCCGACACGTCGTCCGCATAAACGAACGCATAGACCGGCGAAGACTGATAGGTACCATCCTTAAAATAGTACCCTCCGTCATCGGGATAAATATCCTGCGCGTCCGACTGAAAGAGCGTACCGTCCGTATGGTACCAATCCACCGACCGGTCTGCCTGCAGATGAATCTCATCCTTGAAGAAAAGCAGGGTATCGTTGCCGTTCTTCACTTGCGTCACCGTTCCTAAGCCGGTGATATCAGCGGCGTAGAGTAGAGTACAGAGTACAGAATACAGCGTACAGAGTAATATGGCGATGCTTTTTCTCATTTATTTACTTGGAAACGGGTGTTGCCGTTTTGGATAAAGTCCACAATCTGACGGGCAGCAGCTATGCCGGCGTTGATGTTCGCCTCGGCGGTCTGCGCACCCATTTTCTTAGGCGTAGCGAAGTAACGGCCTTCGAACAGCGTGCGGAATTTAGCATCTGCCACGGGCATAATATCCGTCATGTACTTAAGGTCGGTGCGTTCTTGCATCAAGGCAATCAGACCTTCTTCGTCGATGACCTCTTTGCGGGCGGTGTTGACGAGCACGCCACCTTTCGGCATCAAGCCTACCAAATCATGATTGATGCTGTTCTTGGTCTCTGCCGTTGCCGGTATATGCAGGCTGACTATATCGCAGGTCTTATACAACTCCTCTGCGCTATGCAGCGGATGAACGTTCGCAGCCGTCATCGCCTCATCGGGACAGTAGGCATCGTAGGCATAAACATCCATGCCGAAGCCTTGTGCGATGCGGGCCACATTACGACCTACATTACCGAAGGCGTGAATACCGAGTTTCTTGCCTTTCAGTTCGGTACCCGAAGTGCCGTTATAAAGATTGCGTACCGCATAGACCATTAGGCCAAGCGCTAACTCCGCTACGGCGTTGCTGTTCTGACCTGGGGTATTCATCGCTACTACATTGTGGGCGGTAGCGGCCTCGAGGTCAATGTTATCGTAACCGGCACCGGCACGAACAACGATCTTTAACTGTTTGGCCGCATCGAGCACGGCAGCGTCCACAATATCCGAACGGATGATGAGCGCGTCAGCATCTGCTACGGCGTCCAAGAGTTGTTGTTTATCGGTGTATTTCTCGAGCAGCGCCAGTTCATATCCTGCGCCCTCTACCACTTCGCGAATGCCGTCAACAGCCACTTTCGCAAACGGTTTTTCTGTTGCAACTAATACTTTCATAATTTAAAATAAATTTTAAATTCTGGAGCTTCGGCGTCGTCGAGTTGCGTAAGCCAGCTTACACTCGACTAGCACGAACCTTCATATTTAATGTAATTTCTCGTATTCCTTAATACAATCAACCAACGCTTGTACGCCTTCAATATCCATCGCGTTGTAGCAGGAAGCGCGGAAACCGCCTACCAGACGGTGACCCTTGATGCCGACCATACCCTTGGCGGTAGCGAACTTGAAGAAATCGTCTTGCAACTCCTCGTAACCCGGTTTGAGCACGAAGCAGATATTCATACGGCTGCGGTCCTCTTTGTCCAAGATCGTCGGAGTGAACAGTTTAGACTCGTCTAGGCATTTATAGAGCAAGTCCGCTTTCGCTTTGTTGCGTGCCTCAATCCATTTCACACCACCATTCGCTTTGAGCCAACGAAGGGTCAGTACGGCAGTATAAACAGGCAGTACAGGAGGTGTATTGAACATCGAACCGCCATCAATATGGGTCTGATAATTGAGCATAGTTGGGATATAACGGCTCACTTTGCCCAGACACGATTCTTTGATGATGACGAAGGTCACACCGGCAGGCGCCAGGTTCTTCTGCGCACCACCGTATATGATATCGTATTGGCTGACGTCGATTGGACGGCTCAGAATATCCGAACTCATATCGGCTACCAAAGGTACATTACCTTTTTTCTTGTAGATCTCCGCCAACTTGGCATCGTTGATCTCGGTACCGAAGATGGTGTTATTGGTGGTGATATGGAAATAATCAGCATCCTGCGGAATCTCATAATCGGTCGGGATATTGGTGGTGCTGGCAGCCACTTCAACAGCTTCGCCAAAACCTTTCGCTTCCTTGAGCGCTTTCTTAGCCCATACACCGGTGTTGAGGTAAGCGGCTTTCTTCTCCAGCAGGTTAAACGGCACCATGCAGAATTGCAGACTAGCACCGCCGCCAAGGAAGAGAACGCGGTAGCCTTCCGGCACGTTCAGTAACTCTTTAACCAGCGCTTCGGCTTCGTCCATGATGGGTTGGAAATACTTCGCACGGTGGCTAATCTCCAAAACCGACAGGCCTTCGCCTTGAAAATCGATGACAGCTTCTGCTGTTTGTTTGATTACTTCTTGCGGCAGGATCGATGGACCTGCATTAAAATTGTACTTCTTCATTATTGTGTGTTTTTATGGTTTATTTCAACGTTAAGTATTTGTTGTTCCAAGCCGTAGGACGGATAACCGGCAACTTGATGGCGTTGCGTTTCGCTTGCTCATTGAGATGCAACGCATAAGCCACTGCTGCGAGCTCATCGTTTCTTTCGTCTTTCGACTTTTGACTTTCGACTACTTGTGGCAGGTACTGGCGGAGCTCCTCCGGTACTTCCTTACCGGCTTTCTGCATGCGCTCGGCCAGGTCTTTGTTGAATTGCTCTTTGGCTTGACCGGACTTGAACTCGCGGTATTGTTTCTCGTGCATAGCGAACTCGAACAGCTCTTCATCGTCTTGTCCACGGTCCCAACCCAACTCTTTCATCTCTTTGATGAAACGCGGCAACTCGTTCGGATAGAGTTTTTGCGGGTCGTCGGTGTAGAACTCCATGTTCTTCTCTTTCGCCAACTCGATGATCTCCGGTGCCAAGGTTCCGGGCAACTTACCGCTCTTGCCGAGAATCATGCCCCACATAGCCGGGTCCATACGGGTAAACGGTTTCTCGCCCATCGAGCGACTGAAGATATTCATCAGGGCTGCGTTCTTGACGTACTGGCTGAACGGCGTAACCAGACACGGTGTACCGAGCATCGGCCATACGCGTTGTACCTCTTGGAATAGTTCGACGAGTAGCTCATCTTCACTCAGCGCTTTCTCACCGCGTTTGACGAGGTTGGCATTGATAGCTGCATGCAGGCCTTTGAGGTCCGCCATCAACGAACCCATCATACCGCCCGGCAGACCGCAACCAACGAGTAATGAGGTCATCTTGCTGTTACGCGGGTCAATCCAGTAACCTAAGAAATCATCGATGAACTCTTGCGTGAGCGCGCGCGCCTCCATGTACGCTTTCATATTAATGTCCTTCACCAGGAACCCTGCCTCGCGGAGCATCGCCTGGATAGTGATCACATCCGGGTGCACCATACCCCAAGAGAGCGGTTCGATAGCCACGTCTAACACATCGCCGCCGGCTTTCGCCACCTCGAGCATCGAAGCTACCGAGAAACCGGGACCTGTATGACCGTGATATTGGATGATGATATCGGGGTGCTTAGCCTTAATAGCCGCTACTATCTGTCCTAACATCGTCGGACGACCGATGCCGGCCATATCCTTCAAGCATATCTCTTGCGCACCGCCTTCAATCAGTTGTTCAGCAAGGTTGACATAATACTCCACTGTATGCACCGGCGAGTACGTCATACACATGGTTGCCTGCGCGGTCATACCGGCTTCCTTCGCCCATTTGATGGACGGGATGATGTTACGCGGGTCATTCAGACCGCAGAAAATACGGGTGATATCGGTGCCCTGTGCGTGCTTCACTTTGTACATCAACTGCCTTACATCCGCCGGCACAGGGTTCATACGCAGCGCGTTCAGACCGCGGTCCAACATATGGGTCTTGATACCCGCCTCGTTGAACGGTTTCGTGAACGTCCGAACCGCTAAGTTAGGGTTCTCGCCGTAGAGCAAGTTCACCTGCTCGCTCGCACCTCCGTTTGTCTCTACACGGTCGAAACAACCCATATCGATGATCACCGGCGCTACGCGAGCCAACTGATCTTTCCGCGGCACATACTTACCGCTACTCTGCCACATGTCACGATAAACAAGGGAGAATTGAATTTCCTTTTTTGCCATATATTTATGCTTACAATTTTAGTCAAAACCTTTGCGGCTGCAAAGGTACAAAAAAAAATTCATATATGCAAATTTATTTGCAAAATCCTTTCACTTTTCACATCCTTCCATTATTTGCACGAATTTTCCACAGACCTCTCACATTCCTTTCACGGACCAAATACGAGACTCGAGTGGGTGATTAGTGGGTGATTAGTGGGTGATTACTGAGTTATTACGTTTCCATCAAGCCCCCGTTGTCCTAAAAAATCCCCGAAAATTATCGTTTTTTGCCCTCATAAACTATATTATATATTTATATATAATATACATTTTGTTAACGCATTTTTATTTGCATATATGAAATTTTTTTACTACCTTTGCAGCGAAAAGAGAAAGGAAACATACTATGGCAAGCGAGAAGACACCCGAAGGACAGTGGGATTATTTGCAATTTGATGTGAAGGACAATCCCAAACGAGGTATTCATACCTATTTCTTGGCGAAGAACGATATTCACGTAGGAGAGAATATCAGTTGGTATAAGTCGTGGCATTTCGACATAGAGATGGAAGCGCCGTGTCCGGTAGCGCCTATTATCGTCGAATCGATGGATGAGTATACGCTCACTTTGCGCTATCGCGAGCAATCCTATCGGTTGAGTATGAAAGAGGGTGAGAGTTGTAGTGCCGTATTAGAGAAAGACCATCCGGTGCAAACGACCCACGCCTGGACGCGCATGGAGTTGCGCGATCCTTTCACCTTTACCTTAACGCTGAATATCGAGCGCAGAGGAAGTATTTACGGTTCTACAGTGCGAGACGGCTATGATTATCCGCCGGAGTTTGACCCCCAGACAGGTAGAGTGAAGGGCGTTAAGACCATGCAAGAGGTGGACCATGATGCCTGGGAAGCCGCGGTCTATTATCAACGCACAGGCATGATGCCGCCGGATGGGGAGTAAAACGTTATTTCATTTGCCGCCGGTAATCATCGGGCGTTTGGCCCATCGTGCGGATGAAAACCGTTTGAAAAGCTTTGGGCGAAGCAAAACCTGTTTGTTGACTGATTCGGTCGATAGACATACTCTTTTTCTTCCTCAGCATTGTACAGGCAGCTTGTATTCGCCGATCATTCAGATATTCGGTCACCGTTTTATTACAGGCGTAATTGATAGCATGTTTCATTTGCCTTTCCGGTAACTTTAATTCAGTCGCTAATTGTTTAGCGGACATATCGGGCTGACGGTATAGTTGCCGCGCATTGACCACCTCATCTATCCACGCAATCAGTTGATCGGCCGGTATACGGTGCGTCGTCTGGTGCACCCACTCCGGCGTACGGCTAACGCTACGGCGATGGTGAAGGATAATACCTCCCCATAACGCCATACCGGCTACCACCAAAAGAATACCTATGATAATACCTAATGTCATTTATCTGATTCTTCCCGAAAAACTATGCAAAAGTACAACTTTTTGTTGATATGATTGTTATGAATAAGCACTCAATTGTTAACAAAAAGTAGGAAACATTTGCGTATGTGCCGAAAAATATGTACCTTTGTACCGATTTAATTAACAAAAAGTAGTATAGATGGCTTCGCATATCGTTTTTGAAGACCAACGTATCAAGGAGCATGAGGTGCTCATCGCGGAGGAACACTCGATTCCGGACACCAGCAATTCGCAGCATTTCTGTGTGCCGGATTTTGTGATTACCCTTTGTAAAAGCGGCGTAGCGCGTAATATGTACGACATGCAGCCGGTGGTTTTCAATACGCATGATATAGCGGTGTTGCTGCCGAATCATATCGTCAGCAGAGGGGAGTCTACAGAGGATTATTCGGTGACGATTATTGTGGTGAGCAAGGCGTTCTATGACGAATTGGTGACGCGCGAGTCGTTCAGCGGCTATATGAAGTACAAACATCATCCTAACTATCATCTCAACGATCAGCAGTACAAGAAAGTATGTATGATGATGAACGGCATTCGTTTTATTTGCGAAAGCGAACACCCGAAGCGTCATGAGATGTTGGCGAACTTGTTTGATATTCTCTTTTATGCCTTGACGCGTTACAGGGGCGAAGAGAATCAACCGAGCGAAGAATCGCGCGACGCACACTTATTTAATCAATTCTATGATTTGCTCATCAACCATTACCATGAGCATCATGAGGTTGGTTGGTATGCCGAAAAACTATGCCTGACGCCTAAGTATTTCTCAGGCGTGATTAACCAAACTACCGGTAAGAGTGCCGCTGATTGGATTAACGAAGTGGTGATCGTCCATGCCAAACGCCTGCTGTTTACGCGCAGCGATATGACAGTGCAACAAGTGGCGTACGAATTAGGATTCAAAGAGAATTCGACTTTCTGCCGTTTCTTTCGCCACGAAACAGGGCTAACGCCCAAACAATATCGGCAAGGCAAGAGCTCGTAGACTAAAAAGCCGAATGTCAAAAGACAAATCAGCGCACCCGAATGGATGCGCTGATTTTTATATACCCGAATGGCTTTTACGTCTCGGTCACTGACCGTGGGTGTCGAGCCTCTCGACTTATTTCTCGTCTTCTACGGCTGCTTGAGCGGCTGCCAAGCGAGCGATAGGTACGCGGAATGGCGAGCAGGAAGCGTAGTTCATACCTACGCGAGCGCAGAACTTAACGGAGCTAGGCTCACCACCGTGCTCACCGCAGATACCGGTACGCAATCCCGGACGAACGGCACGACCTTTCTCAACGGCCATCTTAATGAGTTGACCTACACCGTTCTGGTCGAGTACTTGGAAAGGATCCACTTTGAGGATCTTCTTATCCAAGTAAGCCGGCAAGAACGAAGCGATATCATCGCGGCTGTAACCGAAGGTCATCTGCGTCAAGTCGTTCGTACCGAAGCTGAAGTACTGAGCCTCTGTAGCGATGCGGTCTGCGGTCAGAGCTGCACGCGGAATCTCGATCATCGTACCGATCTCGAACTCTACCTCTACACCGTACTCTTCGAATACTTCTTTGGCAACCGATTGGATAATCTCTTTCTGTTGCTTGAGCTCATAGAGGATACCGATCAGCGGCACCATGATCTCCGGCATCGGGTTCTTACCCTCTTTCTTCAGCTCGCAAGCAGCGCCAAGGATAGCGCGGGTTTGCATAGCGGTGATCTCCGGGAATGTGATACCCAGACGGCAACCACGGTGACCGAGCATCGGGTTATTCTCTGCCAACGATGCTACACGAGCTTGAATCTCTTCTACAGAAACGCCCATCTCCTTAGCCATTTGCTCCTGACCCTTTAGATCATGGGGTACGAACTCATGCAAAGGAGGATCGAGCAGACGAATATTGACAGGGCAACCGTCCATAGCTTCCAAGATACCCTTGAAGTCAGCCTTCTGGTACGGCAGCAGTTTAGCCAGTGCTTTCTCACGGCCGGCAGCGTCCTTAGCAAGGATCATCTCACGCATAGCCAGAATCTTCTTGTCCTCGAAGAACATGTGCTCGGTACGAGTCAAACCGATACCCTTAGCGCCAAATGCGCGTGCTACAGCAGCATCGTGCGGAGTATCAGCGTTCGTACGAACTTGCAGATGTGTATATTTGTCGCAAAGATCCATGAGCGCCTTGAAGTCACCGCTGAGCTCAGCAGCCTTCGTCGGGATCTCACCTGCATAAACCTGTCCGGTCGAACCGTTCAACGAAATATAATCACCCTCTTTGTAGATCACGCCTTCGATCTTAACGGTCTTAGCCTTGTAGTCCACTTGGATGGCACCTGCACCCGAAACGCAGCACTTACCCATACCACGAGCCACTACGGCAGCGTGCGAAGTCATACCTCCACGAGCTGTGAGGATACCTTCGGCAGCACTCATACCTGCCAAATCTTCAGGGCTGGTCTCAATACGAACCATGACTACTTTATGACCGTTAGCGTGCCACTCCTGTGCGTCGTCTGCGTGGAACACAATCTGTCCGCAAGCAGCACCCGGAGATGCGGGCAGACCTTGGGTGATCACTTTTGCTTTCTTCAGTGCGTCCTTGTCGAAAACAGGGTGGAGCAGCTCATCCAGTTTCTGCGGCTCGCAGCGCATAATCGCCTCTTTCTCGGTAATCTTGCCTTCACGTACCATATCCATAGCGATCTTCACCATGGCGGTACCGGTACGTTTACCGTTACGGGTCTGGAGGAACCAGAGCTTACCTTCCTGTACGGTGAACTCCATATCCTGCATATCGCGGTAGTGGTCCTCAAGTTTCTGTTGAATACTATTCAACTCAGCGTACATCTCCGGCATTGCCTCTTCCATGGACGGATACTTAGCCAAACGCTCAGCCTCGCTGATACCTGCACGCTCAGCCCAACGTTGCGAACCGATCTTCGTGATCTGTTGCGGCGTACGGATACCGGCTACAACGTCCTCACCTTGTGCGTTAACAAGGTACTCACCGTTGAACAGGTTCTCACCGTTACCGGCGTCACGGCTGAAGCAAACACCCGTTGCGCTGGTGTCGCCCATGTTACCGAATACCATCGCCATAACGGAAACAGCCGTTCCCCATTCGTCAGGAATTCCTTCCATCTTACGGTAGAGGATAGCGCGCTCGTTCATCCAGCTGCGGAATACAGCGCAGATAGCGCCCCAAAGTTGCTCCATCGGATCATCCGGGAAGTCCTTACCCGTACGCTCTTTGATAGCCGTCTTGAAACGAGCTACAAGCAACTTCAGTTCCTCTACGTTCAGATCCTTATCCAGCTTCACGCCACGGATCTCTTTTACCTCGTCGATGATAGCCTCAAACGGGTCAATATCGGTTTTGTTAACCGGCTTCATACCGAGCACAACGTCACCGTACATCTGTACGAAACGGCGGTAGGAGTCATATACGAAGTGCGGATTCTGGGTCTTAGCCACCATACCTTCAGCCACTACGTCGTTCAAACCAAGGTTGAGGATCGTATCCATCATACCCGGCATAGATGCGCGTGCACCCGAACGAACAGAAACGAGCAGCGGGTTCTTCGGATCACCGAACTTGCAGTTCATCAGACCCTCTACGTGAGCCACAGCAGCGTTCACCTCTTCGGTCAACTCAGCCACGATCTTCTCCTGACCTACCTGATAGTACTCGTTACATACTTCGGTGGTGATGGTGAATCCCGGAGGAACAGGAACACCAACCAAGTTCATCTCAGCACAGTTAGCGCCTTTACCGCCAAGCAGTTCACGCATTTGTGCGTTACCTTCAGCCTTACCGTTACCGAAGGTGTAAACTCTTTTTTTCTTTTCCATTGTGTGTTAGTGTTAATTATATTGATTTTTATTGAACATCCTGATTTTTAATAGGTTCGCATCTCCACAAACCTTTGCGGGTGCAAAGGTACTAAAAATTTTTGATATATGCAAATTTTTTTTGCACTTTTTGCATTTTTTCAAGGCTCGCCCATAGGACGGTTTAGACCTCGCTGTCCGCCCTCTGCGTGCAGATTGTTATCCTCGTCCGTCTCGCGTCCAATGCGAATGTAGTTCCGCACGTTCGGATGAGCGCAGCGGTCCGATTTTTCCGGATTTTCCAGAAAAAATATTCATGTAAGAACAGCGTAACAACACAATAGGAATAGTATGGCAAAAGCAGCTAATATTTGGTAGATATGGCCAAAATAATCACCAGAAACCTTATGCCAAATCGAGAGCATTCACATCTGTCAGGAATTGTTTAAGTCCGATAGTGACTATTCCGTATTCATCCCGTCTAGCCAAAATATCATCGTAAACCAATATGATTTTGCGGAAAGAATCGGCAACATGAATCAGAGACCTTTCTTCTTGCTCCGTTTTCTTGGCTCCGTGCAAATCAAATGCAGACTGTATATAGTATCGCTGACTTCCCCGGTTGACTACAAAATCAACTTCCAGTTTTTTCCGAACTTTTTGTCCGTTAACCGTTTGCCATGTTTCCACTCTTCCGACATCCACCAAATAACCGCGCATCCGCAATTCATTATATATCAAATTCTCCATGATATGCCCATCATCTATCTGACGGAAATTGAGCAATGCATTTCTTATTCCCGGATCTACAAAATAATACTTGTTTTCTGCCCCTATATAACGCCGTCCTTTAATGTCGTAACGTAATACTTCTTCTACCAGAAAAGCATTTTGCAAATACTCAATATACAGCCGCACGGTGGTATCCGTTATTGACAGATGAGCAACCGATTTGAACGTGTCTGCAATCTTGGTCGGATTAGTGGAACTGGCTATAGACGAAGCAAGAATACGCATCAATTCACGCATCCCTTTTTCATTGCGGAGATGATTTCTATCCACCACGTCGCGCAGATATGTGACTTCTGTCATCGTGCGGAGAAATTCTTCTTTCTTCTGTAAATCTTGCATCAATGCCACTTGCGGAAGCCCACCATACACAAAATAGTATTTGATGGCTGTAGCATAATCCAGACCTGTTCCTTCCATGTATTCGCTTAGAGACAATGGATACACACGTATCTCGTCACCGCGTCCGCGAAATTCGGTAACCACATCGCTTGATAAAAACTTGGAGTTGGAACCGGACACATACACTTCCGTGTGCGGTTTGCGCATCAAAGTCAGCAGCACTTCCACAAAATCATCCACCAATTTCGAGAAAAGTGCATTTTATAAGGATTTTTTGTGGTTTTCTACAAATTTTCGCTGCAAAGATACTGCTTTTTTTTGAAACAGCCAAATTTTTTTTGTCAAAAAAAGCATAGAAAGTGCATTTTTTTTTTGCATTTAGTATACAATATTTGACATGATTGTACAAAAAAGAACCAAGTTTTAAAATAAACCTGGTCATAATTTCAGAATATAAAGATTGCTTTCACCTCACCTCCTGCCCTTGGATGGTATACACTTTATCGCCATGGAGGATGATTAGTGTCGGGCTAAAAGTATATAGTTGGGTTCTAATGAGTCTTTAATGAGGTTTATATGAGCCTTATATGAGGTATATAG
>Ga0265301_10002244_pt1 | contig 22882 bp, 53 predicted proteins | sample AusTroGonzalo_MG_2_FD_193488 | JGI IMG/M metagenome (GOLD analysis project Ga0265301, IMG submission 193488) | Bovine rumen microbial communities from tropical cattle in Woodstock, Queensland, Australia - Gonzalo_04 | ecosystem: Host-associated > Mammals > Digestive system > Stomach > Rumen ... | reverse complement strand
TAAAGACCATTTAGAACAAAATATATTAAATATCCCGGTAGTATTTGAACAGCCTGCTCAAAAGCCAAGTCAGTATATTCTGATTGAAAAAACAGGATCAGGCCGTGAAAACTACATTAACATGGCTACACTAGCAATTCAATCATGTGCTTCAACCTTAAATGATGCACTTCTTTTGAATGAGCAAGTTAAAAATACCATGTTCAACCTAATCATAAATAACAAGGTGTCCAGATGCGCCTTGGATAGTGATTACAACTTCACAGATGACACAACAAAAACATATCGTTACCAAGCGGTATTCGATATTACATATTTTGATTAAACAAGGAGGAAAAAGAGATGGCTAATACTTCCAATGTCGGAACAGGTAAGCCGAAAATTGGTGGTGCAATATATGCTGCTGCAAAGGGCACTACTCTTCCTACCGATGCTATTACTACCCTTGATGGAGCATTCAAGGGCCTTGGTTATGTATCAGAGGATGGTTTGGTTAATACCAACACAGCATCTACCGAACAGGTTAAGGCTTGGGGTGGTGATGTAGTTCTCACACCTTCAACAGAAAAGGAAGATACATTTACATTCACTCTTATTGAGATATTGAATGTGGATGTTCTTAAGTTTGTTTATGGTGATGCAAATGTTAGTGGTGCAATTGAAACAGGCATTACTATTGCAGCAAATAACTCAGAGGCTCAGGAAAGAGTTATTGCCATTGATATGGTGATTAACAATGCTCTTAAGAGAATTGTGATTCCCAAGGGTAAAGTTACAAGCATTGGTGACATAGAGTATGTAGATGGTTCACCTGTTGGATATCCTGTTACACTGACAGCATTCCCGGATGGTGCCGGAAATACACACTATGAGTATGTTATCAATGATCCTAACATACCTTCAGGCTGATAATAATAAGGAGGATAAGTGAGAATGGATAAAGAAAAAGTTGTATTATCTGATGGCTATGAGGTTGAAGTGGATAAGGAATACCTTGATGATTGGGATTTCTTAGAAACACTGACAAGGATTGATAAGGGAGAATCAGGCTTGATAGTTGACGTTCTCCCTTTGATGCTTGGTGCTAAACAGTTTGAAGCTCTTAAGAAGCATTACAGAGATAAAAACGGCAAACTTAAAGCGACCAAGATGATTGAAGTCATGGGAGAGATAATAGAAGGTTCTAAGAGCTTAAAAAACTTTTCTACCTCATCAGAATGATAAACACTGATGAGGATGCTTTGATTTGCGATCTTGCAGAAACATATCATATATTCAACATGAGAGAGCTGTCACCATTAAAGGTGGCAGTTTTTTCATGCGGTTTGCGAGATACTTCAAGGATAAAAGTGTTGATGTCAGATGCAGAGGTTGATATCACACATTTGTTGCTTGCAACATGTGCGGATTATCTTGGTTTATTGGTTTGGATGCAAACAGAAAACGGACATAAAAACGTAAATAGGCCTGCATCTTTAACCAAGCTTTTTATAAAATCTGATGACAAAGCCAAATCCAATGTAATAGGGTTTGACACTCCAGAAGAATTTGAAAAATACCGAGAATCGGTGATTAAGAGGATTAAACAATGTCAACAATAGCAACAGCTTATGTTCAAGTATTACCATCAACCAAAGGAATGAAAAGTGAGCTTACGGGTGAGCTTAGTGGTGTAGGTACTGAAGCAGGCAATAATATTGGTAACAATATTACATCATCTTTAACTTCTAAGTTTAAAAATGTTGGCACATTTGTGGCAGTAGGTGCTGCCATTGGTGCGGCTATTGCTAAAGGTGCGGCAGCCGCCGTAAAGGAAGGCGCAGGCCTTGAACAGGCTATTGGTGGAGTTGAAACTTTATTTAAAGACTCATCAAAAGAAGTTTTTAAAAATGCACAGAATGCATATAAAACATCTGGATTATCGGCAAAAGAATATATGCAGAATGTAACAGGTTTTTCTGCTTCTCTTTTGCAGAGTTTGGGTGGTGATACTAATAAGGCCGCCAAAGTTGCAGATATGGCAATGATTGATATGTCAGACAATGCCAATAAAATGGGTACAGACATGGGAGCCATTCAGAATGCATATCAGGGATTTGCAAAACAGAATTACACCATGCTTGATAACTTGAAGCTTGGATATGGTGGCACTAAACAGGAAATGCAGAGGCTTTTGCAAGATGCACAAAAGTTTAGTGGTGTTAAGTATGACATTAGCAATCTTTCTGACGTATATTCTGCAATACATGCTGTTCAGGAAGAGTTAGGTATAACAGGCACCACGGCAGAAGAAGCAGCATCAACTATCAGTGGTTCATTTAGTGCAGTACGAGCATCCTTATCAAATGTGCTTGGTGGATTATCCGGGCAAATTGATTTGGGGCAAGCATTGGAGGGCCTTGGTTCAAGCTTTAGCACGTTTTTTAATGATAATTTAGTGCCAATGTTATCTGATGTATTTAAAAATTTCCCCGACCTTATAGCAGGCTTGTTTAATGATGGATTTTCGACAGGAATTTCAGACGCAACAGGCAGTATTGTTGGTTTGATTGCCACTTTGGCAATGTCTATTATTGAAACTTTGGGAAGTCTGCTAATTTTGGCTCCTGTTATTGGTCTGTCAGTGGTAAAGGGTGTAATCGATGCCATTCCTGATGCTGTTGCTGCCATTACTGAAATGTGCCAAGAAATGGCAGAACAACTTCCGCAGATGGCAGGTTATTTTGCAAAGGCCATGCCAGAGCTGATTATGGGAATTATTACAGGTTTAATAAAAGCAATTCCTTCAATTTTATCGGCATCTGCACAGATCGGAATTGCCATTATTCAAGGTATATCTGAGGCAATATATCAGGGAATCCAAACTTTGCCTGAAACATTTGCGACCATAGGTGAATTTTTGTCTGGTATTGGTCAATCAATATCGGTTTCATTTGGGTCAGCATTCCAAAGTCTAGGTGAAGTTATTGCGCCTGCGGTTGATAAAATAAAGGGTACTTTTGGCGGAATAGCGACATCTGCGGCTAATGCAGTAAATGCTATGCTAGGAACATTTAGTGCAGTTGCTAACTTGATAAGCGCTGTAATGGCACCTGTTGTGGGAAAAGTCAAGAGCATATTTACACAGGCAGCCGCCGCAATGAAATCTGCGTTTAGTGGTATTGAGGGTTTTTTCACATCTCTTGCAAACAGGATAGCAGGTGCAGTAGGTACTGCTGTTGCTAAATTCCGTGAAATTGGTCAAAGAATAGTTGAAAACATAAAAGCAGGCTTTGAAGGCGCTTGGGATAAATTGGTCAGCTCAGTGCGTGAAAAACTTGATAAGCTTGCCAATATGTTTAATGGTATCACTGAAAAAGTCAATAATGTAACCGACAAAATCAACAGCAAAACGCAAAGCACAACAAATAGTGCGCAGAAATTAAGTAATTCCGTTCAAAGTGTTCAAGCACATGCAGTAAATAGCGGAGTTAGGGCATATTCTGTTGGCGCTAGTATCCAAAGTTATCAGGCGGCACCACAGCAGATAAATGTAATCTTAAGCGGTTCAGCCAAGAACGTATTTGATTCTGTAAGAGTTGAAAACAACAAGATGGTAACAGCCACAGGATATAAGGCATTGGCATAGGAGATAAGTCATGGCAAGAACAGATACAGTATTCAAGGTTAATAACATTGATTTTTCGGATCATGTTATAGCCGGAACATATGATGTTGGTGAAGAAGCAATATATACACAATGGCAAGATGCAAATGGAAGGAATCACCGGGATGAATATCGAAAGCAGTTGAAAGGCTCTTTTGATATGTTCTTCCCCACAGTTGATGATTTTGAGGTTTTTAATCAGGCTTATAAAGCTGTCAGAGGTTCAACAGGCCTAACTTCTGTTGTGATCCGCAATAACAGTACCAACAATCTTGAGAGTAAAGATGTTTACTTGTCATTTTCTCCTACTCGCAACAGGCGAGATGATTGGGAGGATTATTACGAACAGTTTACTGTTGATGTTCTTGAGTGGTAGGTGAGAATATGCTGAATGTTCCAGAGGAAATAAAAGAGTTATTTCATCAAGATACATGTTACAAAAACATCCGCATCCATTTTCCAAATGGTGAGCGCTCTGATATATGCAATGACCTTATTGTGAAGGATTCGGTTAGTTTTAAGGAATCATTATGTTCACAGAACACATTGAAATTTGGTTTGTGTGAGGCTCCTGTTTTTGAATGTGAAACAGTTGGAGTTGGAAACATTAAAAAAGCACTAATAGAAGTTAGTTGTGAAATCGAATGCGATCCGACAATTGAGGATGCAGTTTGGAAAGTCGATTTGCAAAAATATGTCTATTCTGTACCTTATGGTACATTTGTTGTTGATTCTTGCAAAAGACAATCTGATATGCAACACAGGAAAATAATTGCTTATGGGGGATTAGCATATAAAGATTGGGATGTATGTGAGTTTGAAAAGCATAAGCCAAGCCGTTCAACAACTTACAAACCATTATTGGCCTTTTTTCTTGCAAGTAATGATTTTGACATACTTAGCGATTATGTTGATGAAGTTGTGCAGCCATGGACAGCTTCTGGGTCAAGTTATCCGGCAACATATGAAATTACTCGTGGCTATTGGCCGCCGGGTACAGAATATTATGTATCAATAGAAATTAAGGAAGGCTACTATATTTTATGGTCAAAATATGATGGTTTTTCAAATGTTGATAAAAACAAAATATTTAGGGTAGATGCTGACTTTTTATATGATAAAGATATGGAAAAAGAGATAAATGATTTGCTTTCTCCATATCCATTGCTTAAAGATGAAATATTCTTAGTTCACGATTGCTTAAAAAATGGTTTTTTTCAAATGGTGGACAAAGTAGATTCTCAAATAAATATAGCTACAAAGTTACCAAACGTATCAAGAAAAAACATATATCCATATGCGGAAAACTTTTATAGGTCTGGAAGTAGGGAAGGCCAAGCAATATATCGTATTCCTAAAAGGGTTAGGGTTAATATATGGCATCAATTTGGTCAGTGGTACGTCATTGATTACAAAGATTTTACTATAATAAATGGTACACCTGTTTTATATCAAAGAACATTTAAGCAAGAGTATTCTTATTTAGAATCTCTTGTTATTACTGTTCCATCACCTTCACGAATGCCATCATATCCATCTATAACTTGGTATAGTCCAGAGTATAAGGATATAAGTGTTCAAACACTTGCAAACGCATACGCAGAATTATTAGGGTGTTTTGCTTTTATTAAAGGTGACAAAGTTGAATTATTAAATATAAAACGTCAATTTGGTTTGACTCCGGGTGACACGTTATATCCGGGAACAAATGTATATCCAGAAGGTGTCACAGGTGGCAAACTTCTTACAGAAGATTATCAAACTTGTTGGTATGATGATGATTACACTAAGCCATATGGGTTAGTTGAGTGTGAATATAAAAAATCAAATAACGAAACGATTCTATACAGATTGTTTTTAGATGGTTTTGATGAGAATACTGATCCTGACTCATATCAAACATATTCATTATCAAATAATGAAATAATTAAAAACAATGTATGGACAGATGCACAGATAGAATCAATTTGCGAAACCATTGCCAACAACATAAGCGGAGTCACTTACATGCCTGTTGACTTTAGGGGCCGGGGCCTGCCGTATGTTGAAGCAGGTGACACGTTTGAGATTTTGACAAAGAGCAATGATTCAATCACAACAATAGTGTTAAACCGCACGATCACAGGCGAACAGACACTTGTTGATACATACCAATCAGTATAGGAGGGATAATATGGCTTTAGCTTACACAGCACCAACATGGGTCGATGGCTCTGGTGAAGGCTTGTCTGCATCCAATCTTCAGGCAATATCGAATTGTATTGAGGGATTGGTTCAGGGTTCTGACAAGGCTATACACAACATTGCCATTAACAATGGTGTGATGACAATTACTTATGTGGATGGCACTATTGACACGGATATTGCCGTTGGTATGAAGGGTATATCTAACATTGCCAAGACATCAACAGTTGGGAATGTTGACACTTATACAGTGACATACACGGATGGCAGCACATTTACATTTACGATTACAAATGGTCGAGATGGTGCGATTCAGTACACGGCAGGTGAGGGTATTACTATTTCTGATGATAATGTTATTTCGGCAAATAGCATTGATGGTTCTACCGCAACACCAACAGATGACATCGGTACATGGCTAAAGTGTGCAAATCTGCATCAGGAATATACCACTCTTGCAGATGTGCTTGCTGACACGGCAGTTCTTGAAGCCTTAATGAGCAGTACAAATGCGGCTGATTACTTGGTAAGGTCAACCACATGGGCGAGTAGTATAGTAGCCGATGAAATGGCTATGGCTTATATCGGTGCAAATAATTACTGTTCAGAGATATTGCTTGCGGATAGTACATGGAGAACGGCTATATGTGGTTCGGCATACTTTGAAGGTGTGCTGAATGTAAAAGTGCCGCCTATGACGGGTTATACTACTCCGTCGGGCGAAGTAAGAGCAAAGAGCGAATATTATCCTGCTTGGAGGGCGTTTAATGAAACATTATCCGCTTATTGGGGAAGTGCTGACGGTACAGAACCTTCTGCGGGACAATGGATAGAATATAAATTTACACAAGCTGTAAAGATATATAAGGTTAAGTTACAAAATTCAGCCCCTATTTATGCTGTTAAAACATTTAAAATTCAAGGTTCTAATGATGGTACAAATTATATAGATATAACAGGCAACATTACTAATAAAGAGCAGACAACACTTGGCGCAATTACCTACTATGAAATAGCACCAAGTGAAGCATATCAGTATTATAGATTTTATGTTGTAGCGGGTAAATATAGCACTTATGTATCAATATTAGATATTCAATTCTACGGACGTTCCGACAAACCTATCGGAAATGATGACACTGTAGATACCAATGCTAATATATCTGCCATAGCACCAAACGAACCAAACGCAACATCCTCACAGGTATATGCGGCAGGAGAACATTTCTATAAAGATGGAAAGTTCTGTACCGCAAAAGCCGCTATTGCGAGTGGGGCAACATTTACCTTGGGTACTAATTATACTGAGGGTACGGTTGCGGATGACACAATATATTATGTGGATGTTTCAGTTGCAGGGCAAGCAATAACATCATATTCAAATGACTTGCAGATTTATTATGGCAGTAAAGGCATAGACGGACTGCCTGCTAATGCTTATGGTGTTGGTTGGTGTTGGGCTAAAAATAGATATTGGGATGCTGTTAATATTGTTTTGGTAAATGATGATGATGCTCCATATATTACGTTAGGCTTTTTCCATCCATCGTCATATACAATACGAAATAGACAAGAAATGGTTATCAGAGTATTTTACAAAATCATAAATTATTAGAAAGGAGAAGTTAAATGGGAAAATTATTTGTAGTACAGACGGTTAACGGGAGCATGACAATCGTATCGGAATGGAGAGATAACGAGAATGGAGCAAAGCAGGCATTCCATAATCAGTGCCGTTTGCTTTACTCAGATGCGGCAACAACAAGCGCATATGTCGCTATCCTTGACGAACAGCTTGACGTATATCAGGGATTTAAGGAATTTGTAAACAAGGTTCAGCCTGAGTCATAACAATAAAAAACAAGAGTAGGCACATCCAAGCGGTGTGTCTACTTTTTATAAGGAGAAGCTATGGAAGATTTTGTCACGAAAGAAGTGCATGAGGAATTTGTTAAAAGAATGGAAGAAGAAGATAAACGGCAGAACAAGCGCATTGAGATTATAGAAGAAAAGCAATCTCAGATTTCCGAGTTGGTTACATCTGTTAAGGTTCTGGCGGCAAATGTTGAGAACATAGCAAAGGAAATCAACGAACAGGGCATCCGGCTAAAAGAGATTGAGGGCAAGCCGGGTAAACGATGGGAACAGCTTGTTGGATATATTCTGTCTGCGGTTGTTACGGCTGTTATTGCGTATTTTCTGACGAGGTAAAGCCTATGTTGAGGGGTTTATTTGGAGCGGTTTTAATTCTTGTTGGCATTTTCGTTGTGTACTATCTTAGCTTGTTGATGCTTTACGGCTTAATTATGTTAGGGGGGCATATTCCTTTATGAGCATATTATTTACTTTAGTTGGAGCATTTGCATGGTGCGGTATTGTTTACCTGATAATGAAGTGGTTTGGATATTGCACCAAAGATGATGATGAAGAATAGGAGGGAAATTATGAAAGACAAAACATTATCACCATCACTCTATACATGGCTTAAGTGGATTTGCATTATTGTTCTGCCTGCATTGTCAACACTCATAGTTGTGTGTTCAAACATATGGGGATGGGGTGACATTGGCGAAAGAGTGGCACAGACGATCACGGCAGTTGCAACCTTCTTGGGTACGATCCTGTGTATCAGCAATTACAATTACTATAAGAAAGAGGACAAGGCATGAAGGGCATAGATATAGCAAAATGGAATCCTGTGTCCAATTATGCTCTTGTTGCATCCCAAGTGGATTTTGCTGTTCTGAAGATAATCAATAAGCAGAACAATGAAGATGGTTTATTTGCCACTCACCTTAATGGATGCAGGGCAAACAATATATCTTTATTTGGTGTTTACAATTATTCTTATGCGACATCCACAGCAAAGGCTGTTACCGATGCACAGGCGGTCATCAATGTCCTGAAGAAACACAATCTGAACACAATAGTTTGGATGGATGTTGAGGAAGAAATCATTGCGAAACAGCTTGGCAAGAAGTTATTGGATGTCATTTATGCTTATAAGAACACCATTGAATCGGCAGGGTACAAGTTCGGTGTTTATACAGGTTTGGCATATTACAATTCGCATATCAAACCTTATCTGACAATCCCGGACATTCCGATGTGGATCGCAAGGTATCCGTCATCTTCACCGATGACCATTGTGCAGAATCCGAATGAGGCCAAGAAGCCGATTGTTCCGAATATCGTGGCATGGCAATATTCAAGCAAAGGTCAGATAAACGGCATCAAGGGTAATGTTGACCTTGATATTTCGTATGTTACCTATGATGAGCTGATGGAATACCATACATCTGATAATGTTAATGCAAAGCCAATACTTAAAAAGGGATCAAGGGGCGAATATGTCAGATCATGGCAGATTTATCTTAACCTTCATGGCTATTCCTGTGGAGTATCGGATGGGATTTTCGGCTCCAAAACGGAAAAAGCGGTTAAAGCCTATCAGAGAGATAGGGGCCTTGTGCCTGATGGTATTATAGGGCCGAAAACTTGGGCAACAATATAATTATATTGTTCATATACTTTCCTTTCAAGGGGGCAGGCATCCTTAGTGGTGTCTGCTTCTTTTTTTATGCCTAAAAATATTTTTTAACTTTTTTCAATATAGGTGTTGACATATATAATATATAGGTGTATACTTATATCAGAAACAAGGAAATACAACAAAACAGGAGGACAAAAACATGACAGAGCAGAGGATATACGAATTAGCATGGAATCAGCAGATAATGATTTGGGGTAAAGAACATGAGATGCTTGAAAAGATGCCTGACAATGAGCTTACTCAGATGAGAGAAGCAAACGCAAAGGCGGCCTTAAGAGAAATCGAGGCGATAATGAAGGAAAAAGGATTCTACTAAAAACAACAAGCCGAGTGGTGGCGGCAGACCACCACAGAGATCAGGAGGAAAGCAATATGGCACAGGTAAAAGCAAAGAAAATCGAATCTTACAGAGATAAATACTTCACAACAATCGTATACGAATACAGAGGATGCAAATACGAAGTAACATACGCAAATGGATGGCAGGTCTGCTGTTCTCCGGCATGGGTTCAGCATAGAGATGCACAGGCAGAGATAGATGAAATGATAGACAATCCGAAGCCGATGCCTAAGAAGTCAGGAAAAACCGCAATGGAAGAGATGGATGAGCTTTGGGAAATGATGGGATGGTAAGGAAGGAGGAACAGATATGAAGAAAAACTACGAGGAAAAAAGAAGAATTTTAGAGGAGGCAAATCAGGCAAAGGATAGGCTTGCAGACATTGCTTATAAACTTGAAGAAGCAGGTTTCCACAGAAAAGCACAATCAGCAATGAGATTGGTTTACGAAATTGAAGCATGGCAGAATAGAGATTAAGGAGGATTTGATATGAAAAACACAATGACATACATTGAAATGAAGCAAGCAGTTATCAATGCATATGCAAATTTTTACTCTTCCCGGTTGAGGGAATTGGAACAGATGGACAAGGGGATGTTTGATGATATAATTAAGGAGCTTGAGGATGTAATGGGTATTACACTTAAAAGATTTTGGGAGGTTTAGGATATGACCACAGAAGCACAGAAGAGAGCGCAGAAAAAGTACGATGAAGCCAACAAGGACAAGTTTCGAATGATCCACCTGAAACTCAACAGGGAAACGGATGCAGACATCATACAAAAATTGGAATCAGTAGAAGGCATACAAACATACATCAAGCAGTTGATTAGGGCCGACCTTTAAGGTTGGCTCTTTTTTTTGTTCCATTTCTGAAACTTCATATATGAAACTATTTTTTTTCATATAAGTGGTTCAAATTCATGGTGAGAGGAGCAATTCAATGGATATTATAAAGCTATTTCGCAAGGTATTAGAGAGCGAAGAAGTACAAGGCATTCCTCTTATATATGTAATCTTGGTCTTTAACAGCATCATCGAGGCCATCAATACCGGGGAATGTTTTTACACAAATGAATAAAGGAGGAAAACAATGTCTTATTACCCACCAATGCAATCACCATTCATGATGCAGATGCCACAGGTAATGCCGCAGGTGCCTACACAGACACAGAGTATTCAGTATGTTAATGACAAGGCAAGCGCTGAAGCTTACCAGATGCCTGCCAATTCAAGTGTGATCCTGATGGATACCAATTTGCCGAGGTTTTATATGAAACAGACCGATGCGAGTGGAGTGGCAACCATCAAATCCTTTGATTTTAAGGAAACGGAAAAGGAAAAGCCTGTTGAGTATGTCACCAAGGCTGAATTTGAAGCTTATAAGGCAAAGATGAAGGGAGGCCGACATGAATCCAATACTTCAGATGCTGACAGGAAATAATGGCGCATCCAATATTATGATGCAGGCATTCGGAGCCATGATGCGTGGCGAGAGTCCAACAGACTTCCTTAAGAATCTTGCCAAAACAGAGCCAAAGCTTCAGGGCCTTAACCTTGACGATCTGGAGGCAACAGCAAAGGCTGAATGTGAAAAACGCAATGTGGACATGAACAATTTGCGGTCACAGATTGAGGAATTTGCAAATTCAAATAAATAATCTTAAGAAAGGAGAAACACTATGGGAGAATCATCGAATTGGGGAGGATGGATCTTTGCCTTCCTTATCGTGGCTGTTATCTTCGGATGGGGTGGATTCGGTGGTGGTAATGCTGTTGCCGCCGGATATGCTACCACTCAGGATGTCACAAACGCAATAGCAGCACAGACGAGTGCGCTCAATCAGCAGAGCCTTTTACTTTCATCTGCCAATAATAATTATGAAACCGCAAGGCTCATTGATAACCAGAGCATGAACATGATGAATCAGAACAACACCAACCTGCTTGCTGCTATAAACGGATTCAATGCCGTAACGCAGAACATGGCAAATGGCTTCAATTCTGTTAATCAGAACATTGCCGATCTTGGCTATAAGATGGAATCATGTTGCTGTTCAATCAAGACACTTATCCTTAAAAACAGGCTTCAGGATGCTCAGATTGCGCTGTCAAACGCACAGAATGTTGCGGTTAATGCAGAACAGAGTCAGTACCTGCTTTCACAGCTTGGTTCATTCGTTCCTAAAACCGCACCTGCTGCCTATACGGCAACCAAGTGAGGTATAGGCTATGACCAAGATCAAAAAATATGTCGAGGACATTGCCGATGAATTGCACGGCTCCAAGTGCTACATGGAAAAAGCCTTAGAATACAAAGCAATGGGAAATGGCGAGAGGTACAATAAGTACAAAGAAATGTCCATTCAGGAGCTTAATCATGCCATGAATTTGCATGATATGACGGTACAGGATATAGAACAGCTTAAGTCTGTTTACCCGGATATACCGCAAAAGATGATGGACGCATGGGAAAAGTCGCACACAGACTTTGTAGAAAAGGCAGCTTGGATTCGACAAATGCAGGCAATGTAATTCGGAGGGGCACATCGTTATGGTGTGCCTCTATTTCATTTGCGGAGTGTCACATCTGAAACTATAAATGCCATTTTCAGCATGATACGATTAAATCACAAAGGAGGTGGCAATATGAACGAATTTAAAAAGGACGTATTACAGATGCTTTCACTCAAAAAGAATAAATGGATGGAGCTGAAGGGTAAGGAACAGGACGTGACTCAGGAGAATTTTGTTGATAGTGTCATCCTGACTATTGGATGGATTATGAATGATATTGAGAGATTAGAAGCGGAAGAATGAGTAAATGCGTTTGGTTAGATTTTTATAATACGCACACAAGACACAAAATACCTTACAAACCGCATAAACACTGTATGTCTTATTCTGCTTAGCAGCAGAGATTTAAAGCCGTGAAACACTTGGAAAAACTAAGGTTTACGGCTTTTTTCATGCGATTTTATGGGATTTATGGGAAAAAGTGAAACGTGCATAAATGCTGATAAAGTTGTATAAATTCAAATCTATAAGACACACGCAATACACAAATCAATAAGTCAACATTTCAAGATTTTGCCTCAGTTCATCCATGGTAATATGTGTATAGACTCTTTCCGTAATCGTGGATGGTGTATGTCCAAGTAAGAGCTGAAGAATGAGAGGGTCACAACCACATGAGCGCATCTGTGTTGTAAATGTATGTCGGCATTCATGTGCGGTATGCCCACAGAACGTCTTAAAAGCCTTATTTAGACCATCATGAGTATAGCCGTATAAATTACAACCAAAGGCTTTATAATCCTCAAATAAGGGCAATATGTGCGAATGAATAGGTATTTGACGGAGGCTTGATTTATTCTTGGCCTTCTGGATATCTATGCACTTATTCTCAATGTCAATCCACTCAGGATCAAGCTCTTTAAGTTCTTTTGTTCGCATACCTGAATAAAGCAACATCTTTACAATCTTTGACCACCATTCATCAACAGCCTCAAGGGAATGTATATCTTCCGCAGATAATACCTCTTTCTTTTTCCTGTTGGTGATAATGTTGGATTTTAAGTACCGGGATGGATCGTGGTCGATAAATTCCATCTTCATGGCATAATCAAAGACCTTGTGGCATACTGTCTTGATTTCGACCTGCTGTGTAGTGGTGCAAGAGTTGATACAGTTCTGCATCATGGGGGCCTTAATGCTCCTGATCGGCTTGTCTGCCAATGGTAACAAGTATTTATATGCCGCCTGATAGTTATTTCTGCGACCATCGGTGAAATCTTTGCTTGCCTCATCATAACATTGCTGAAAAGTCACAGTAAGGGCATTCAAATCAAACGGATTGTCATTATAATCCATCAGGGCCTTAAGTGCTTCGTTCCGGGTGGCATAATATCCGATATCCTTAAGAATCTGTCGGTTCTTCATTAAGTTTTCGTCAAATTCCCATCCAACAGTCACACGCACTCGCCATGGTTTTCTGCGATTGCCTGACATTTTATGGACAGAGCCTGTTCCATTGCCTAAACGCATTTATCATCCTCTTTCCTTAAGGGGCAATCCATCAATTGCTTGAGCAATCTGTTGTTGGTTGCCATCAATTCTGTGGTTGTGGCAAGTAAGGCATCAATTCTTTGGTCTTTTAACTCTATCTGATGCGACATAAATGCAAGAGAATCATTAAAATGCTTGGTTTCCTTTGTTAATTTATCAGCATATTTGACCTTTTCGTGCTCTTTTATGGTCTGAAGCTCTGCCTTTAAGTCTTTCACCATAGCGGCATATTCTTCTATAAGGTCTTTTTTGAAACGCAAGAGCAGGTCATTGGTTTGGCTTTCCGTCTTATCCAACAACAGGTTGCATAAGGGTATCAGGGTGGTTTCATATCTGAAGTTCGCCGGGTTCTCTTCTGATCCGTCTTTGAATATCCGCTGAATAGTGGATTCAGATATGGCACCTTCGCCATATTCATCGCAAACCATTTTGTAAACCTTCTTATAACTAAGGCTTTTCTTCTTATATACCTCTTTCAGGGCAAGTATTATTTCTGTTGTGTCGGTTAAATATTCCATGTATTCTCCTGTTCTATTTGTGAAACGTCATATTTGATACTGTTTTTTCGCTTATTTTCGATGTTATGATTCAGGAGTCCAATAGTTTGGACACCGAATACAAACATTTGTACTATTCTAACATCGAAAGGAGCATTGCTATGATAGAAATCGAAGATTTTATGCTATTATACCTTAATGCAAGCGAGGAAGTCAGACATCAGATTGCAGAAATTTTAAGTAGTTCTGAAGAGAAATCCTCTTTTCAGGAGGAAGATTCTCATACTGATTCATAATATTAAATGCTTCTTTCGCTGCCTCATTGATATCATTGGGCACAGCTTCAATTTCCATTGCAACATTTAGGCCCATAAGCCAGACAGGATTCACATTAAGTGCGTTTGATAAAACAATAAGCTTATCATCTTTTGGTTTGGCATAACCACTTCTATATTGGCTTATTGTGGCTTCACTTAATCCTGTTTTTTCAGATAGTTCAACAGGCTTCATATTCCTTATTGAAAGGGCCTCGTTAAATCTGTTTTTGAAATCCGATACTTTTTCAATCATTTACACACACCTCCACTAATATAGTACATAATTTGTGTATAGTTTTCAAGGCATTAAACGAATAGTTTAAAAAGATTAAAATTTATTATTGACATCATAGTTTCAAAATGTTAAAGTATACGCAGAAACAACATCTTGTATGAAAGGAGGGAAAATATGAATTTCAGGTACAATAAGTTGCGTGGTCGAATTGTCGAAAAATTTGGCTCACAATCCGAATTTTCTAAGGAAATTGGGCAATCCGAGCAGATTGTAACAGCTAAGCTTGCAGGCAGATCGTCATTCACTCAGGACAATATTATTAAGTGGAGTAAGGCACTTGATATTGACCAGAATGACATTGGCAGCTATTTTTTTGCCCAAATACTTTAAAATGGTTAAACTTTTAGGAGAAACCAATGAGAGTAAAAATCAAAGAAGCCGCAACAAGGTTAGGTATACCAGAGCAATCATTAAGATGTTGGATCACAAACGGCACCTGTCCATTTGGGGAAGTGCTGATTGATAAGAAGGGCCGCCATGGTCATCGAACGTACTACATCAATCGAGATCGCTTTGAGTTATACCTGACAGGCAAGCTGTAAGGAAGAGGGAAAGTATATGAGTGAAACAGCAAAGATGTATATATGGATGGCAATCGCATTGATTGATACATATATCATCATCAAAAACGAAATGAAGATAAGGAGAGGAATCGAGAATGAGCAGCGGAAACACAATTTACATCGTTAAAAAAGGTGATAGAGAGAGGGTAACACTCCCGGATTTGAAGAGCGCACAGGATTTGATGTATGCGCTGAACGTGCTGAATTGCTATGAGCAGATAGGCAAACAGGAGATAACAGGCAACAAGCAAGATCTTGTACTGTATGAGGTCGCATTCTTGGATAAGGCCATTAAGGTAGTAGGCCAGACAGATGCCGAAACAGTGTTGCATTGGATGCTTATGTATGGTTGCCACAAGGTCAGCATTGAGAAGTTAGAAGAGGAAGGCTATCAGGAATAGCAACAGGAGGAAAGTATATGCAGGTTATTTACAGAGTAGTTATATCAATCAGATATAATTCAGCGAATTTTGATTTTATTGATCCTGTCGCAGCTTGCAAATTTGCAGATGCCGCCAAAGTAAACAATACCGAGAGCGAGGATGGAAAGGTAAAGGTCTTTATTCAGCTTTTGAGTAAGGAAGAGATGGAGGGTAAGGATGCTTAGTATTTATGATATGCAGGCACTTACAAGGCTTGAGGAAAGATATCTTGATCCTGACTATGATCCATCCGGGTATTCAGCGGATAAAGATGAAGCCGAATTTGAAGAGGCAGATAGGAGGTATGCAGAAAGATGTTTGGATACAAAATGAGTAATAAAACATATCGTGAGCATGAAGGGGTAAGCAGATCGGAGTTGAACGTCATACTCACCAAGTCACCGATGCATTTCAAGTACGAACAGGAACACCACGAAGATGACACACCTGCCTTATTAGAGGGCAGAGCAGCGCACAAGTTAATATTGGAGCCTGAAACCTTTACGGAGGAATTTGCCATTTGTCCTGAGTGTGATCGCAGAACAAAGGAAGGCAAGGCTAAGTATGCCGAGTTCATTGAGCAGGCAGCAGGTAAGGATGTTATCACAGCCGAATCCATGGAAAAGATAAGCGAGATGGCAAAGGCCCTCAATCAGAATGAGGTTGCTGTTCGTTTTCTTCAGGGAGATCATGAGAAATCATTCTTCTGGACAGATGCCGAAACAGGCGAAAAGTGCAAGGTCAGACCTGATTGCATGACCGAGGTGGATGGAGTCAAGTACATAGTTGATTACAAGACCACAGAATCATGCGCTGACGGAGCTTTTGAAAGGTCAGTTAAGAAATACGGCTACAAGTTCCAAGCAGGTATGTACCGGGAAGGTGTATTTCAGAATACCTTTGAGGATTACAAGTTTGCATTTGTCGCACAGGAGAAAAAGGCACCTTACGCATCAAGGGTATATATCTGTAACGATGACTTTATCCGTGAAGGATATGAGGCATTCCGTGAAGCAATCGGCATCTATCATTGGTGCAAGACAAATGACAATTGGTTTGGATATCAGGGGCCTGAGAACATGACTACATTATTAGTCGGAGAGGGGGATATCGAATGAGTTTACCGAGTTGGGAAAAAGTCATTGATCCAAATTTCATCAATGCGGAATTGATTGGTGATGTGGGAGCAGAGAGAGTTGTCACTATTAAGGATATTGACCTTGCTGAGTGCTATGACGAAGCAACCAAGGCCAAGATACAGAAACAGACAGTGTTCTTTGAAGAATGCAAGCCGATGGTTCTGAACAAAACCAATGCAAAGACATTAAAAAGACTGTTTTCACCGAACAGTGACAATCCGGCAGATGCATTCGGACATAAGGTGATCCTGAAGGTTGAAAATGTCAAGGCATTTGGAAAAACCACAACAGGCATCCGAATCCATGAATATTCCGAAGAGAAGTGCCCGGTTTGTGGAAAAGCCATATTGCCATATGCAGGCAAGACAGTGGCAGAAATCAAGGAAATATCGCAGCGCAATCTGGGCAAGGTTATGTGTGGCGAGTGTATGAAGAATAAAGCAAGGGAGAAAGAAGATGGTAAATAAGATTATATTACAGGGAAGGTTCACAGCCGATCCGCAGCTTGAGAATAAAGGCGGCTTTGATATGTGCGAGTTCACAATCGCATGGTCGGATAAGTACAAGGATAAGGAAACACAGTGCTTTTTAAGGTGTAAGTCATGGAGAGAGCAGGCCAAGTTCGTGGAGCAGTATTTCTCCAAAGGTCAGGAATGCGTTATCGAGGGCAAGCTCCAGACGGAATCGTGGGAAAAGGATGGACAGAAGCAGAGCAGAGTTATCTGCAATGTTGAGCGCATCAACTTCTGCGGCCCCAAGTCAAACGGCAATTCAAATCAGAATCCCAAGGATGATAGCGAGTTCATGAATATTCCTGAAGGGTTTGGGGAAGAATTGCCCTTTGCATGATAATCGTTGACTCTCGTGAGCAAAAATGGGATCACATCCGGGCATACTTTGACCAACATGGTGTTGAGTATGTGGTTCAGAAGCTTGACGAGGGTGATTACTTCAACACAGAACAGCCACTAATCGTTATAGATCGGAAAGCAAATCTGCTTGAGATATGCGGCAATCTGTCAAGTGGCAAGGGCAATATCATCCGATTTGTCAATGAATGCAAAAGGGCCAAGGACAAGCACATTCGCTTTATCGTGCTGATTGAAGGCACAAATTGCCGAAGAACATCGGATTTGGCTACATGGAAGAGCAAATATTCCAAGCATACCGGGAAATGGTTGGCTGACAAGATGTTTGGCTTAACAGTGTCATACGATGTCGAGTGGCTTTTCTGTAAGAAGAATGAAACGGCAAAGAAGATTTTGGAATTATTGGGATATAAGGAGGGAAAGTATGAGGACACAGAATGAGAAGATTTTGAAGTATTTACAGACACACAAGCGAGGTCTTACCGCAATGCAGGCTCTGGAGAAGTTCGGCTGCATGAGATTGGCAAGCCGTATCAGCGATCTGAGGAAGATTGGGTACATTATCAGCCGAGAAATGATTGCGGTCAAGGACAGGGATGGTGATGTGCGGTATGTGGCTAATTACAAGTTGATGGAGTGAGCTTATGGCAGAGCCTTTTATAAAACTATATAAGAAGATGCTCAAATGGGAATGGTATGACGATACGAACACCAAGGTTCTTTTTCTGCATTGCCTGCTCCGAGCTAATTGGCAAGAAACAAATTGGCATGGTGTCACCCTTCAGCCGGGGCAATTTATAACAAGCCTTCCCAACCTTGCAAAAGAAACAGGTTTGAGTGTCAGACAGGTCAGAGTTTCAATAGATCACCTAAAAATGACAGGCGAAGTGACAGACAAAAGTTTCAATAAATTCCGCATAATTACTGTAGTTAAGTGGGATGACTATCAATCGGTTGACAGGCAAAATGACAGGCAAGTGACAGGCAAACGACAGGCAGATGACAGGCAAGTGACAGCAGATAAAGAATATAAAGAAATAAAGAATAATAAGAATATATATAGCAGCGCACCCAAACAATCTGCTGCCGATAAGGTTGGTGGCAATACGAGGAAATATTCCCATGAGTTTTTTGAGGAGTTGGAGAGGATAAACGAAGCGCAGTTTAGATAGGAGGGGTAAATGGACAAGGTATATGACGTTAAGGATCATCAAGTCTGCGAATGCTGTAAGTATTATTACTCATACACAGGCTGTTGCGGATACTATTTTGAGACAGGTCAAATTCGGACAGTGGCAAACGGCAAGAGAAGGCTGCCAAAGGGGAAATGCGACAAGTTCGTTAAGGGCAAAGCAGATACGGCGGCAAGGAAGGAGGCATTTTGCATTGGCAGGTTATGATTTGACAGCCTTAATCGGCACGGAAATAGAAGAGCATGAAACAGTTACGAAAGAGATCATGGGCAAAGCGGTGCGCAAAATCAAGTGGACAGTTATTGAGGCATATCCGCATTTTGTGAAGGCCATGAGGGTCACTGAGAATGGTGCGGAGATTTATACCACATTTAATACAGGCACACTCGTCACAATGGGTGCGATCCGGCAGAAGGGAGTGAGGTACATAGGATGAGTGAACGAGTATTACCTACACCGAAGAAGTGTTACAAGCAAACGGCATATCCGCTTATGAAGAGTGATGGCGAGGTAATCACAAGGGTCACATGGCCTACCTGCATCTACCTGAAGAATGGCAAGTGTCAGTTGAATGCCTGTGTTAAGAATACAAGGGGGTGAGAGAATGAAAGAGTGCGAAGATTGCGTAAATACAGACATAGCAGGTTGGGAAGTAGATAAAAAGACAGGGAATGCAAAGATAATTCTATGGTGTGAAAGATATAAAAGAATGTGTGAAGATATACAAGATTGCGCATATTTTGATGACGGAAAGGAGCAGAGCGAATGAGCGAAAAAACCGACATAATGGATAGATATTTTCGTGGTGAGTTTATAGACCGACAGGCGATTAAGGATGCCATAGCAGAAATGCAACACTTACATGATTTATATAAAGTCAACTTTCAAGGACATTCTATGAGTGTGGCAAAGGATTGTATAGATATTATCCGCAAACATACGGGGGTGAGGGAATGAAAAATAAAGGAGCAATAGCAATATTACGCAACATAAGTTTATGGAACATTATAAATGGCGATGAATATAATGCGTTAAAAATGGCGATTAAGGCACTTGAACGTGAACAAGATATTAAAACACTTGGGGAAGAAATGCGGATAATGCAAAAAGGAATTACGGATGAAAAGGTATTGCTTGGATTTAATATGGCTATTGCACTTTGCAACAAGCATATAGGGAAAGGAGCGAATGAATGAAACATGATGTATCAGACTTGAAACCGTGTCCGTTTTGCGGTGGCGAAGCAAGAGTTAAAAAAGCACCATGGGATAGAAGTGATGAAGGGTCAAGTGTGTGTGAAGTGTATTGCACAGAATGTCATGCAAGTATTTACGGAGAAACATTTAATTTCTATCAAGTAAAGTATGACAGTGATAACCCACAGGATCAGATAAGCGCCATAGAAAAGTGGAATAGACGGGCAGAAAGGAGCGATAATGAATGAAACTGATAATTGATATATCCGAAGGTGATTATAAGTGGATTAAAGACCATGTAATGACCGTAAATGAACAAAGGATAGCAAACGGCATACCACTTGATGATTTAAGAGCCGAGATAGATGCCATCTATAAAGAGGATATGGAATGTGACGGATGCTCTGATATGGGAATGGTATTAGATATTATCGACAAGTATAAAGGAGAACAGGATGAAAACGAACATAAGTAAATACTTAGGCTTACACATGAATGCCTTACTATTCGGCAACAACAGAGCTTGGGGCCATGTTCCTGATCCACCAGAGCCTGAGCCAATTGATGAAGATACACCGATGGTTGGCGATTGGATCATCTGCAAGAGCCGGGAAGATATGCTGAGTACGATGCATGATTTAATCATGGATGGTGTCGAAACAGAGCTGCGTACCGAACGGCATGGCGAAAAAGGCTTATGGTTGGAGGTGATTAAGGTTGATAGCTAAAGTGATTGGTTTATTTGCTTTGGTAGCCCTGATGTTTGTGTTCGGATATATTGCCGGGAGGTGCGAATGATGAACGATGAGATGTATGACCTTTACAAGAGGGATGCGGATTTTAAGGAATATGTTGATAAATGGTGCAAGAATCACGATCTTGGCCTGTTTGAAGCACTGAGCCTTAATCTGCTTCAGGAATATGTGAAATATGTTAAGGAGGGGAAGAAGTGAGCAAAATACTTATTGGCACACCTTTTAAGGATGGGGCACAGGATGCATTTATCAAGTCATTGGTTGACATGGTTCTATATACTCAGGCAAGGGGTCACGAGATTGTATTTACCAATGAGCATGGTGGCTTATACGATGCCAGAGATCGAGTGTGCAAGAGGGTGATCCGGGAACACTTCGACTATATGCTTCAGCTTGACAGTGATGTAACATTTCCTCCTGATGCGCTGTGTAAGATGCTTGAGAGGGATGTGGATGTGATTACAGGTGTATATGTGGGCAAAGAGATTAACCACAAGCCTGTATTATTTACAGAGCTTCACAAGGATGATGAGAATTGTGGGCCTTATGCTCGTAAGCATGGCATGAGGGAGCTGATGAAGAAGGATTTATTTGAGGTTGCAGGCTGCGGCGCAGGTTTTCTTCTGGTCAAGGAACACATCATCCGCATTATGATGATACACAAGCACGAATGGTTCAAACCTTATGAGGGATTGGGTGAGGATGTTTCTTTCTGTCAGAGATGCACGGAGCTTGGCATCAAGATATGGGCAGACAATTCATTTCCCATGGGCCATATCAAGTACATCGAGTACACAGTTGATGATTGGACAAAGGTTGAGGATGAGGATATAGATGACAAACTATTGGGAGGTAAATAATGAGTAAGTACAGGACATTATCCGAGAATAATCAATACTATCTGCCCAAGCACACATACCTTGCCTGCATTCATTATGCATTACAATACCGTGATTGGCAGGCCATGTTGTCAGCAGATAGGGATACTCGTGGTGCTATCCGCTATGATAAGGATCGCATACAGACATCAGGAGATTATGACAGCACCTCCGACACAGCCATGAAGATGGTTGAAATCAAAGAGAAGTGTGACATGATTGATGAATGCATCGGCATTGCGTGTGATGGTTCCAATATTGACCGATGGCTTAAGCTTGGTGTGTGCTATGGTTTCGCATTCTTTCAGCTTGAACAGGATGGCATTCCATGTGGCAAGGATATGTATTACAAAATACGGCAGCGATTCTATTTTGAATTAGCAAAGAAAATTTAACTATATGCCGTAATCAGAGGACACAACCATGGTTATTAAATGGTAATGTAAAAAACTATGAATAATTGACCGCAGGATTTCCTGTGGTCTTTTATTATTCACTACTTCTGCCGGGGAGCGGTTTAATGCCGTTCCCTTGTGGAATAGATGAGGATTATTTATGCCCACCACCAAGAAGCCAAGGAGTGTTGCCCGGCCCGATCAAAACGGCCCCCACCGCAAACAATACCTCCTGAACAAGCGAAAAATTTTAGCCACCCAATCCATCTGTGGAATCTGTGGTAAGCCAATTGATATGCAGCTGAAGTATCCTGATCCGCTCTCTCCTTGTGTGGATCACATAATTCCTGTTGCAAAAGGTGGTCATCCAAGCGACATAAGTAATATGCAGATAGCTCATTGGCAATGTAATCGAGCAAAATCAGATAAACTTATTGGCACAGAGCAAGACTTCAAGGAGAAAAGGGAGAAAGCCAAAGTGATCGGCAACAGAAATCTTCCTTTATCAGTTGATTGGGCTGCGTTTTGACAGCAATGGGGGGTATTCCCCTCCACACTCCCCCGCTCGGCGC
>Ga0265301_10002242_pt1 | contig 22895 bp, 22 predicted proteins | sample AusTroGonzalo_MG_2_FD_193488 | JGI IMG/M metagenome (GOLD analysis project Ga0265301, IMG submission 193488) | Bovine rumen microbial communities from tropical cattle in Woodstock, Queensland, Australia - Gonzalo_04 | ecosystem: Host-associated > Mammals > Digestive system > Stomach > Rumen ... | reverse complement strand
ATACTTCTCAAGATTCTCTTCAATGAACTTACCCTCACGATATGTCAGAGTGAGCTTCTTCTTTTCCTGAGGTCTGATAGTGGTTACTAACAACTCTGAAGCTAAGGCTGTGTAAGCGGTTGTACCAATACCATTTTCACCAGCAGTCTCACCACCTGCTCGTGTCATGTTTGATCCAGCATTACTTGTTTCATGAATAATCCTAAGGAGTTTTGTAGGGATACCACGACCATTATCTCTGGATATGATATATTTGTCGGTAATCTCAATATCGATTTGATTACCTGGTGATTCTTCTTTTAAACATTCATCTCTGTTGTTATCAATGATTTCCTTACAGAGATGCAATACTCCAGCTTCATTTAAGAAGCCGATTGTCATACTTGGACGAAGACGAATAGCATCAAGGTCATTCTTCTTGATGGTCATCTTGTCATCTTTGTATTCTTTCATTAATTTAGACATATATATCCCCCTTGAAAAATATTTTTCTGTGTATATTCTTAGTTATACACAATATAATGATATAAATACAATTTACAAGAAAATAAGTTCGTGATAAATAACCATGGACTCATCACGTTGCCTCGTGATCTATCCTAAGTATGGCTGACGATTCATCATCCAATCGTCGTCCATGTGTAAACTCCTTTTAAGACGATTAAGTTATTGCGGGTAATTCCCGCAATAACAAAATCGTAATTTTTTTATGAAAGGACTGATAAGATGATTATTGAAGAATTATTTGACATTGATAAGTACATCAAAGTCAATAATAGTAAGGAAGTAACATCTCAAGCTATTTATAAAACAGCAGAGATATTTAATCCTGAAGGATTATTCTCAGAAGAAATCTTTGGTCAAACTGAAGATGAGCGTAATTATACTTGTGCATATATTCAATTACCAATTTACATATTCAATCCATCTGTTGCTAAAACTATCATTCAGAGATCTGGTGGTATTATTAAGAAAATGGCATATGGTGAGGCGAAATGTAAGTTAGTTAATGGCAAACTGGTTGAAGATGCTGAAGGTGATTTATGCGGACTCATGGATCTTTATAACAACTGGGAGAAGATCAATATCAGAGAAACATTAACATCGAAGAATGAAGTATCAATAAACATTCTAACCAAATGCCCAAAGAGATTGTTATTCACAAACAAAGTCTTTGTTGTTCCACCTGGTATGAGACCAATCGGTGTCAGAAATGGTAGGACAACAAAAAATGAAATGAATTCAATCTACTTAAGTATTCTCGGTTTGAAGAAAGTTGCATCACATACTACATCGAATGAAATCCATTCGGTGTATGCCAGATTCCAGGATGCTTATATAAGTATCTACGTATACATCGCAAACTTCTTAAAGAGTAAGACAGGATTTCTTCAGAAGAAACTTTTATCAAAAGATACAATGTGGATTGCACGTAACGTTATATCTGCTCCAAGATATAATGAAGAACAATCTCCAATCGGAATATTCAGAACTGGATATCCGATGATTGCGCTTTGTAGTATGTTTAAACCATTATTGATTAAACAGATGAAAGAGTTCTTTACTATTTCAAATCTGTATACGTTCCATCCGAAACGTAATGAGATTGATGCAAATATGTTAGAGAATCTTTACGATAACAAAGCAATCGATGATCTTATTAATATATTTATTAAGAATCCAGGTGCACGTTTCCGTAAAATGTATCTTGATGATGAACAACTCAAACCAATTCTTTTCGAAGGTTTTGATGTTACAAACAATCAGCGAATCTCAAGAGAACTTACGTTGACAGACGTAATCTATTTATGTCTGGATCAATGTGTAGTAAAGGCAGACAGACATGCATACTTAGTACGTTACCCAATCGGTGACTACTTAGGTGCGTTCTTTACAAAGATACATATACTTTCTACAATCAAAACAGCTGAGGTTCAATTCAACGGAGAGACATACAAATATTATCCAGTGATCGATCCTGAGTTATCACATTCGAAAGTATCTACATCATTCTGTGAAACAATCACTCCAAGTAATTCACGACTTAATGCAATTGGTGGTGACTACGATGGAGACACAGTTAAGTCCACAGGTATATTCTCAGATGAAGCAAATGAACAAGCTGAGAAGTTAATGTACTCTAAGATTTACTGTATCAAACCAGATTGTTCTTCAGTTTTCTGTATCGAAAAGGAATGCTTAAACGGTCTGTATGCATTAACAAAAACAGGTTAATACTATTATAATAGTATAAATAATGATTAAGGAGATGGGGATTATGTCAAAAGTAGAAATCTCAGAATATTGTAAAGGTTGTGCGTTTCTGTGTAAGACAGATAAAGAGTATTGTCCAAACAGACTTACTCCATATGAAGCACAGAAGCGTGCAGAAAAATTAGAGGTAGAAAGATTCAAGAACCTTTACAAAGACATTACAAAAAACAAATAATCAATTTATAGGGAGGAATTAAAATGTCACTATTTGATTCAATGAATGCCTTATCGCAATTAAATCCAGAACAAGGTTTTCAGAGTATGTCTGAATATACTCCAACATACACTGAACCTGCTATGAAGTTAGCACCTACAGGATGGGAAGAAGAATTCCAGAATCTCAGACTGTATCCTACATTATACAATCTGGATGGATATACACAGCCACTTCCATACGTTAACTGGGGAAACGGTTTCCCAATCGGTGAAATGGCTGAGGATATGAGAAATGCTCTCGAACCTCAGAAATTAGATATTAACAAAATCTTTACTTCAGAAATTCAGGCTTTACGTAAGGTCGGTTCAGACCAATACAGAATCATCAAAATGTTTGAAAAGAAATTTACTGAGATGATCACAGAAAAGGGTAAGTTCGGAATTACTGAAGAAGATGTTGAAGCATTTAATGCATTAATATCTGCACGTGCTCAGTTAACTGCAAATACTAAGGAACAGGTTGCAATCAAGAAGAGTATTGCAGAATTAAAGATCAAACAGAATCAGGCCATGAAACAGCCTGGAGGTATGGGTGGACCAGGAGGAGCATCACCGATGGATACTTCATCAGATTCAATCGGTAGAAGTATTCTTGATAATATTTTCTCCGTTGATTCAAACAATGCTCCAGTTCAATCAGCTCCAACTGATTTTGCTTCGCTTAATCCAACTGATGCAGCATCTATTCTTGATTCATTAATTCCATCTTCAGATGTATCAGAACATATACAGTTTGAAGCATCTCAACCAAAAACATTCGTAGTTGTTGGTAGAGATGGTTCTGATCCGGAATTTCAAACATTCACAGGTGATGGTACTATCATACCTGACTATCCAAATCCAACATCTAAGATTACCGATATCGATAAAGATACTGGTAAAGCTACGGATGAATTATTGGTTCAATATGACTTAAAGTTCAGGGATTGATACAGATATTAAACTTCATGGTAATTGCGAGTATAAGGTTATGAAACGCGATTCTTCATACAATTATATTTCAGCTAATTAATAAAATTTTATGAAAAGGAGAATTATTATGATTGATAGTCGCTTTGCTATGAAATACCCTTTCCCACACAGTGTAGTTCATATCATTGATAATTCAATGTATACTGGCCAATTACCAACAGTAGTTGCTGACGATCCATCTCTGTACTCAACAATCGTTGTTACAGGTTCACCACTCGGTGAAGATAACAGAGTTATCAAAGTAACACGTTCAGATGTTGCAGCTACAGCTTTCGGTCTCGGTAACCTTACAACTGACGATATCAAGAAATATGGACAGCAAATCGAATACCCATTATCATTAATTGATCAGGGTGCTCCAGTACAGCTTCTTAGAGTAACACCGGAAGGTTCAACATATGCCGTAGCTATTCTTCTCGTACAGTGGAGAGCTGACGCAGTAACTAAGAAGTTCCATGTAAGATTCAAGGAAGGCACAGTTCCTCCGGATCTTGTACTTGAGAGATTCAAGAATAAAGAAAGACTTCACAATCAGCTTGTTAAGAGCTTAACAGCAAATGACGTTACAGATGAATCTGGTACATGGAAGCAGACAGTTCTTTGTACATTCATCGGCGCTGGTCGTGGTGCTATCTATAACAACTTCAATGTTGCTATCAACTTTGTTCCACAGGGTAAGAAGCCTGCAAATACAAAGTATCAGTTCGTAACAATTGATACACGTGTATCAAAGACAATCGAAATGTTTACAGCTTCACTCGTAAACATCAACAACCAACTCAGAACAGACTACACAGAAACAGTCAACAACACAGTTGCTGCTCGTGTTGATGGTTCATCAATCGTTGTTCCAAGAATCAACGAAGAAGTTGTTAAGCAGATCTACAAAGAATACATGGCATTCTATAAGGATCAGATGTCACAGATGGAAATCGTTGACACATTTACATCAAATTGCTATGCAAGTCTTAATGTAAATATCTTCGACCTCATCTTCGGTAACTATATCTACGGCGGTGACGCAGTATCTGATACAAAGCTTCCTTTCTATCAGGTAGATATGTTCGACACAAATGTTCCATACCTTAAGGAAGAATTCAGAGTTCCAACTTATGTTGCAGATCCTGATGACTACGACAAGAAGGACCCTAAGATTATCTATGATAAGCTTCTTCCTATCACTAAGGGTGTGAACAGCACAGATCCAAACGAATTACACATCGGCGATCTTTATCTTACAACAATCGGATCCAACAATACTAAGCCAATGATTTCTATCATTGCTGCTATCAACCAGTATTCAGGATCAATCACACCGATCACAATTCCTAAGATCTTCCCACTTATGAATGGTGCTATCATCACTGATGATACAGATCCAGCATTCAAGCCTGCATCACAGATCGTTACAATCTACAACGACGGTAACGAGGCTACAGGTCTTGCATCACCAACGATCAACCAGCTCGTTAAGGAAGGTAAGGTAGTTGAAGGCAGCATCATTGCTCGTGTATCTGGTACTACATTCAAGCTCTATGCAGTTCAGACTGTAACAACTGGAAACTCACCATCTTACACACTTTCATCTGCTTACACACTTAACCAGATTCGTCAGGCTCTCTCATGGGCTTCACACTCTTCAGGCGAAACAGGTACTGGTAACGTTATCGGCAGAAAGCCAGAACAGTCTGCATTCACAAGAGTTGGTGCAACTGTTATCGATGATACAACTGGTGATATCTACGTTAACAACTACGATTACGAATACGATGAATCAGCTGCATTCAACGTAGGCAGAATCAAGATCACAACTACAAAGGCTGTATTCGGCAAGGTTCCAACAGAAATCGCTCAGTCTACAGATATCGTTGGTGCATACTACGATGTACTCGTATTCCAGGGTGAAGAATATACTGTAACAGAATCTCAGCCAGCTGACTGGGCAACTGACTTCAGCAGATATTACGTTGTAGCTGTTCCTGACTACATCCACGTTGCTGCTGTAGCACCTACATGGCAGGAAGACACATACTATACTAAGAGTGGTTCATCATATACACTCCAGAGTGTAGCTCCTGATGATTGGTCAACAGCATTTGCTTCATACTTTACTAAGGATGCAAGCGATGCATATGTACCAGTTGAAGGCGTTGCTCCAACATGGCAGGCTTCAACATACTATGAAAAGACTTCTGAAACAGGTACAGCTCCAAGCTTTATCTACAGATATCTCGTATCTGGTGTTCAGGGCTCAATCTACAGAGTAACATATGATCCGGTTAACGTACCGGCTAACTACTACTCAACAGAATACGGCATCAACATGACATCTGAACTCGGTGGAATCTCTCTTAAGGAAGGTTCTACAGGATTCTTCGATGACTACAACATGAATTCAATCGAATTCAAGTGGAAGTATTCAGCTCTCCTTGTTAAGGCATACAGAGGTGAAATCGATCCAAGAATCCTCTCACCAAACCGTGTTCCTGCTAAGTTCCTCTTCGATGGAGCTTCAAACACAATTGTTGGTCAGACAATCAAGTCATATGTCAACTATGATCCGATCGACATCATCAACGCTTCATCTATCTTCACAGAAGATGAAAAGGAAGAAGTATTATACGATAAGTCACTTATCGCAAATATCACTTCATCAGATGATATCGACGTTAAGCAGGCTATGTACGACTTCACAGTTGAACGTTGCTTCCAGAGAATACCAGAAGACAAGAGACCTGAAGGACCTGGTTATGGTCTCCAGCTCAACCTCGACGCAGGTATTACAGATGCAAACACAGCTATGCTCATGAATACTTCTTTCGAGAAGAGATTCGATAATCCTAACGCAACTTGGGATATCGGTGGTTGGACAGACTCATCAAACGGTCTCACATATACATATGTAAAGAGAATCGTTGATCATCTCTTCAATCATATCAAGGCTACAAGCATCAATAAGCCATTCAAGGGTGGCTTCACAAGTATCACTCCTTCCGAGTACATCTCATACTTCCCGGATATCGATACAACAGACTGGGATCTCAGAGAACTCATGTACAATTCAGGCGGTAACGTTTGGGTTGTTGACGTAAATGGAAACATTGAACGTCGTTCACAGAGAAACCTCTACAGAGCTGCAGACTCTTCAGATCTTATCCAGGAAAGCAATATGAGAACACTTTCTCAGCTTTGCTACCTTGTACAGAACAGAATCGACAAGTCATTACTTGAATACGATGATGACGGCGTTCTGAAGACTCTTCAGGATGAAATCAACATCCAGTTCTCAACTTGGGTTGGTGAAGTTATCAAAGCATTCAGCGTAGAATTCAAGCGTGACAAGAACGTTGACGGCGGTGATATCTTAATATGTGAAATCAACGTCACATTCAGAGGTCTCATCCTTCGTGTTCCGATCATTGTTAACGTATTACCAAGAACTGAATAAGAAAGAAAGGAGAGATAAGTTATGCCTATTACACTTCAATCCGGTATCCGTGAATATAACGGTGATCTTTCAGCATTCACAGGTATGCGTGGCGGTCTTACAGCCGACATCCATACTCTGAGATCACTTAACCCAGAAACCACTAACCGTGTAATCTGCTGCATGTACAGAGGTCCATACTTCATGATGAACTACCTCCAGCAAAATGGAACCATGTATGATACACGTGGCCTCTTCATGACATATAAGCATATGCTTGAATACTACAACACAGGTATTCAGGTAAACTTCGGTGGTCGTGATCTCGCATACACACCACTTAAGGGCGGCTTCGCTGGTCGTCAGCTTAACATCCCAACACAGCAGAATGCTCAGACAAACCAGACTATCACATTCACAGTTCCTGAACTTGTTGGCCGTCCAATGGCTAACTTCACTAACATGTGGGTTGATGGTATTGCAGACGGTATTACCGGTCTTACAACATATCATGGCCTCGTAGCTGGTTCCGAACAGGATAAGGTTCTTAAGAGAATCTTCGTTGAAGATAACAATAACACTACAGCTGTAGCTCTTGAACCTTCACCTGCTTGGGAAGTTGCTGAATTCCTCATCATCGCACTTGATCGTTCAGGTGCAAGAGTTGAAGCAGCTTGTGCAGCTATCGGCTGTTATCCACAGGGTAAGGTTGGTCAGGAAATCTACACATTCTCTAACAATGGATCTTCACAGATTCAGAACCTTACTCTCACATTCAATTGTCAGCTCGTTGAATCAGCTTACATTAACGACCTTGCAACAAGATACGTTAAGGACTTCGCTGTATTCGGCAACAGCTACAACTACAATCCAGGTGCTGGTGATGCATTCTTCAAGAATGCTGCTAGCTCAACAAGTGTTGATGGTGATGGATTCATCAAGCCTAACAAGGATGCAGTTCAGTCACAGGTTGGCAATATGCCAGTCTTCAAGGCTAATCCTCAGGCTGTTGAACGTAAGAGAATGGGTGAACATCCTCTCGAAGTTGGTGATCACTTCAAGTATTACACATCTAACGATGGTGGTACAAATTTCACATCTAATTCATTCACATCAGCATATGGTACATCTAATGAACAGGATAACCGTACCGGTTCAACATCCGCTAACGGTGCATTCGCAACATCTGTATCATCAACCTGATATCAATCATCCTTATACAAATACAAAAAATAAACGCGTTGACATCCTCCCGCAAGGGAGGATGTCTCTGTGTTTATTATATCTTAATGAAGATTTCAATAATGTCAAATCGTTCATACATAAATTTTATACAAACATAATTGACATTATTAAGTGAGAAATAACCGATACCGATTTGCTGGAGCTTCTTATCAGCTTTCGTTATTAATTGCTTACTGATTACAATACCATCTCCAACATCAGTTGGTTCTTTAGCCTTACCAACTATCTCACGTTCAAAGTATCTGAACTCACTTTGATATGCTGCTTGTGTGAGTTCATCATTGCAAATAGTATCTGTTTCACTCAGATCATAGTTTTCAGCTTCAAGTTCTTTAAGAATCTCATCATCCTTAAAGATGAATTTGAACTTAAAGTTCTTTGGCTTATGGTCATTCACGATTTCCGATATACTCTTTTTCTCCTTAGCCATTGATATTTCCTTTCTACATTAATGAATTAAATCCAGCCACATAAGATTCTATCGTTATCGGTAAAATCCTATCATACGTCTCTAAACTTTTGTAGACAGATGATTGAATTTCTTGTTTAATTACATCAAACGATATATCAGAACAATTTGTCTCATCAGCATTGTCAGGATCATTTATTAATTGATAATCCATAATCTCTGCAAAATTAAGTTTATCGATTGATGCATTTATATATGAGAATATCGGGAATTCATCAATAATCAAAGGACCAAACCATGATGTTTCACCTAATACTTCTGTGGTATTTATAATTATATTATCTAAGATATCAAATGTAGTGAATATAGTGAATTTCTCTTCTGACTTGTTTGAACGTAATACAACCGGAAACAACGATGTGTCGTTAATATCCTTTTCTATTTTAGTATTATATGGAATCTCACGTATGAATTCCTGAGGAACTTTGAATCCATGTTGATGCACAAACATCGTTACTAAATCTCTATTAAATGAATATACGTTAATCGTCTTCCTTCCTTCTGATGCAGAGAATGCAAATGTAAATATCATCTTATCGTAATAAACAATCTCTTCATCATACATTTTTTACGTCCTCCTTCCTCCGAATGTTTTGATGAATGAGTATACATATGAATCGATTGTGATTGGTTGTGGTTCTTCATTTATCAAAGCCATTTTAGATGCAGTCAATAATGATTCAGTTGGATAATTCATGAAGTCTTCATATGAATCATATCCTTGATCTGATGGTTGTTTGGAATATCCGTCTGTATTCATTCCATCAAATACTTTGATATATTTCAGAATATAATCGATATCCATTTCATCCATTCCTTCATAGTCTTCTATGTAGTTCTGTACGAATATGTACCTCATTCTATATATTAGATCATTTATACAACGAACAATCGGGAAATGTTCCCAATACAATATCATCATCGGGAATATTGAATCAGATATTAAATCATCTGTAGTCTGTTCTAAGATTAATTCAAATATTTCTTCAGTTGTGAATATAGTTATCACATCTTCATTCATATTCGATTTGAATATATACGGTTTTAATTCATATGTCGGAGCTTTATCATCTTCCTGATATTTCTCCTTAATCTGATACTTACTTGGTTCTGGGAATCCATGCTGTTTCAAGAATAACTCAACAATTGACTTATCTCTGGAACACACATTCGTTAACATAAAATCATCACGGTAGATATCAAAATAATACCATACTCCTACCTCTGTCATTTTACCAACTCCTTAATTCTTTAATTACCACGTTTGCTAAGAATGAGAATAACTGAAGATTGTCTATCTTATATTTACCTAACTTTCCCCATGGCAAATAAAAGAAATCAGGTAACTTATCCTGAAGATATTTACTATTCATTTCAGCTATATACTCAACGACTGTCTCATCATAATTTTCTATTTTCTCAAATATCTTATTCAGATACATATTAATTCCCAAAGCATGTTGAGATATTAAGTCTTTATTCACTTGCTTAAAGTCAATAGATTCACCAGTATAGAACATCTCAATGTGCTTATCATATTTCATATATGCACAATATTGATTCTTCATTTTGAATTCTATATTATTAACCTTATTTTCTATCTCATGTTTCATCACAAAGAATAAAGCATCTGAGTGTAAGGATATTATATCTGAATCTTTTATTTGATTTACTTCGATGAATCTATCACGAGTTTCCAATAATCCAGATATCATTTTATCCGAAAACTCTTTGTCTTTCTGCATCATTCCCATTTCACGTGTACGTCGATCTTTCGGTAACAGTTTTAACCATTCTATCTTCTCTTTTGGTAAAAGCTTATATCTTTCACATACACTGACAGATGCAGCAACCATATCATATTCCACTATATTAGTATGAAATAAGAAATCTATTTCATCATTAAAAACCATCAACTTACTTTTATCCATTTTTTATCCTCCTTGGATATACAGTCTTATACAATGTATATCGTATAAATTATATACATATGTGGGATAAAAATAAATAATCTACTTAAAGGAGAGAATTTCTATGTCAGAACAGTTTCGCGATCCATTAGAAGAATTGCTTAATAAGCATAAAGACGCTGCCGAAGGCAAGCCATTAATTGATGATGATGATGAGGTTGTTGATTTCAATCCAGCACCATCTCAGTTTATACCAGAAGAAACACCATCAACTGAAGAATCAGAAGAAGATATCTATGGTGATAACGATCTTGAAAACGAGATCAAAGCAGAAGAAGAGCAAGAAGCTCAGGAAAAAGCTGAGGCTATTCAGCAAGCCAAAGAAGAACGTGAGGCTTTCCTCGCATCTAAACAGGCTGTTCCTGCATCATCAATCGATATGAATTTTATCGATCAGGCAACAGAATTCCAATCATCTAAGATACTTGAAGTAAACCAGATGGTTCAGATCGTACTTGACAAACACAACATTCATGAAGGTTATTTCCCGGCTGATAAGAAGATGCATATCATGGGAGATCTCATGACAGAATTCCATTATTGTGAAGGACTCAATCCAACAGAGAAATTCGAAAGAATTGTTATCGAAAACTGGATTACTCCAACTCAGATGATGGAAAATCAGATAGCAACTTCTGTTGAAGAACCAGAAGAAGAGACAACTGAAGAAGCAGCTCCTGCAGAAGAAGTACGTAATGCTCCAGTTGTAAATATCACTAATCATGGTGATGCACCTGTAACAGTAAATGTTGATGAATCACTCATACCAAATATTTCTGAAACACGTAAAGTTGAAATCAACATTGTATCTCTTCAGGAAAAAGAAGGCACACTCCAGACTGTAATTGATGATGCTAACGTTGATGACTTCCTCATTCAGCCTAAGGAATGTGCAGTTAACTCAGTTCCGATCACACTCGTTCACTCAGGATATAGAGTCGTAATGAGACCGATGAACTGGTTCGACTATTTGAAGATGGCATCTCCACATACATCAAACTTTACAGATGCTCTTGTGGAAAGATGGACAAACATCTATAATCATATCTTATCTACATCTATCGGCAACTTTGAATCATTTGATGATTTCATCAATAAGACAAAGTTCGAAGATCAGGAACTCTTTGAATGGGGACTTTTTGTAGCTACATCTGGAGATACAGAAATGATCTCATACAATTGTAATCATCAGATCGGTACAGAAACAGTTCAAGAAAAGGATGAAAACGGTCTTCCTGTTCTTGATGAAAACGGTAAGCCAAAGATGGTTACAGTTCCTAAGCTTTGTAATTACAATGTTAAGTATGAATATGAACCAGTTTCAACAATTCATGTTGATAAAGAATACTTACCTAAATACTATGAAGAAGTACATAATGCAGTAAACGGAGAAGATGCTCTTAAGATACATTCAAGAATCTGCTCAATGAGACAGCAGCTTACTCTGCCTGATTCAGGATATATCTTTGAAATCTCACATCCATCTGCATACGATTACATCACAAACAAACTCGTGATCCTTCAGGATCTCTGCAAAGAATTCGATGTACCATTTAACGAAAACTTCGAAAGAAATATGTCCAGAAATCCAGTTGGTGCACTGTACATTCTCTGTGCACTTTCAACAAACTGCATCTTGATCAAGCGTAACGGTAATACAGCACGCTTCACAAAGTGGGCTGATATCAGAAAGATTCTTGACACATTATCAAATGACGATATTCAGATCATCATGCAGGTATTCGAAAAGAGAATGACTAAGGCTGCCAAGTTTGAATTCCATAACATTAAGTGTCCATCATGTGGAGACGTTGTTAAGGTATTACCGGTTGGAAACCTCTTTGAATTAATGGGTTTCAACTTGTCTCGTCGCCTTCAGAGTACAGAGATCAACTTGATCGACATTGCTTCGAACTAATATCAACCTCCGAGGTATTGTCTAAAGTAATTCCAATGGAAGTGCTTAAAGACATGCCTCGGCCTATGGTATTAAGGCTACGAGAGATTAGAGCAAAACAACTTGAAGCAAGAAATAAGGAAGCGATGGAGAATCATAATGTACAGCAACAACAAAGTGGAGGCCCACCACAACAATTACCACCAATGGATATTTCTGAAGAGGCAATAGAAGAGTTCATGGAAGATGCTGCTTTTTAAGGAAGTGATTCTATGAATAATCAACAATATCGTTTGAATGATTTCATCGTACAAGTTATAGAAAGAAATGGTATCGAATATACTATAAATAATTATTTGGCTTTGCGTGATCAGTATTATGCACAGAAGCCACAAATAACACAAACATCAGGGGGAAAAGATAATGCTTAAAATACCTTCGGCACGTTTGCCTGAGTTTAAGAAGATCTATGATAATCATATCATGGATACAGCTGCATGTTACATTTTCATGCATCATATTAAGCTCATAACAAAACGTCCTAAACTCATCTCAAGAGATGACTTCTTTGAATACTTCAATATGTTCTCAGATATCGAACTTAAGACAGCTCCTATGGATACTTTCGTTGAAGTTCCATATGATGAAAACAAAGAAATGTCTGAAGAGGAAGCTCAGAAAGAACTTGATGATATGATGAATGGTAACATGCACATTGTAGAAATCAATCGTGTTTGTCCAGAATTCGTTAAGATTCAAGGTCGTATCACAGAAGATGAAATTCGTAAGAACTTCCCAGAAGATCACAGAATCATCGGCTTACTCAATAATGAAGAGAACGATAAAGAACAGGTAATCGACCAGTTCACAGTTGACTGCTTCATTCATTGGAGTATCGAAGAATATCTTAAGAATATTTCTAAGATCCGCGTTGCGATGATATCAAATGCTACTCCATTAATCGAGTACATGGTTGATAATATCACATTAAAAGATCTTAAGGATTATTTGTCAACATCTAAGAGAATCAACGAAGAGAAGTATGCTGATAAGAAGGAAGACTTATTCTTCGAACCAGATCTCAATTACTGTGATAAGTTCTATAAAGAACATAGCGCAGAGTCCATCAAGCATTTCGATGTAATCAATCTTATGAAGCGATTAGTATCAAATGAAGTTCTCAAGACGGACATATATATCATTATAGCGATATACATGATCCTGACGTACTGTAAAGTTCCTATATCTGATACAAGTAAAGGAATGGATGAAAAGTGTGTCAATTACGTTAGGGATGTAATATCACAACTATAATTTCAATTGGAGGATAGAGAGATGTTGGAAGAAAAGAAACCTGAGGAAAAGAAGAAAAAGTTCCGTAGATCTAAGAACTATTCTACGAACATTTATTCACGTGCAGCAGAAGTAGATCCTCTTGCAACTGTCGGTGCTTCAGCCATGGGATTCCCAGATAAGATATCTCCTGTACGAGGAGTTATGGAAACTCGTCATGCAGCTCAGAGAGTTGTTCTTGAGAATCCGGAATTTGCAAGAGTATTTACCGGAGCTGAAAATCCATTCGGTCACAGATCATCTTATGATCGTAAAGCCGATGATGATTACGAAGTCATGAAAATCTTCAAGAAGTTCAAAGACTTCGATAACTCTGAAATTGTGTATGTACTCAGAAATATTCACACAGGAAGATATACTTGTGAGATATATGAGTGGGCACATCACAATGTAGAGAAGTATGGTTTCAGAATGGTGAATCATCTGCAGAATAAACATGAAGGTGATTTCATCGCTAAAGGGGAAACACTTCAGCAGTCCACAAGTTATCAGGATGACAACTACTGTGGAGGTATAAATGCAAGAATACTCTATACAGTTTTACCAGAATTAACTGAAGACAGTTTAGTTATATCAACCGATCTTGCAAAGAGATTAGAATATAACATGGTAGACATGGTTAAAGTAAACCTCAATAAGAATTCATTCCTGTTGAATACTTATGGAGATGATTCGTTATATAAATCTTTCCCGAATATCGGTGAAGAGATTAAAGATGACGTATTACTTTCAATACGTGAGAATTCTATAGTTTCTTCTAAGAAAGAAGCTAAGATATCTCATATCAATGACCAGGATAAAATCTCACATGGTATCGTAATAGATATTGACATATACTCAAACGTAGAAGTTGAGAATGATCAGTTCAACTATTATAAGAAATGCTGTGAAGATTATTATCAGTCAATCTATGCATATATCTCAACTATTGTTGAAGATCCGGCTCAGGATGATAACGGAATCATCGATCTGTATCATCGTGCAGAAAAGTATCTGTCAGAAGCTGTATGGGTAACTAAGGAGAATGTATTAGATACCGAAATCAGATTCAAGATCTTACAGCCGATGAAGATAGCAGAAGGCCAGAAGGTTGTAGGAAGATATGGTAATAAGAGTGTAATCTCTAAGATTATACCTACACATCTCATGCCAAGAACCGAAGATGGACGTCCACTCGATATGGTTGCTAATGGTCTGTCAATTAATAACCGTATCATCTTCTTTGCATTGTACGAGAGCACAATCACATTCATGTGCGAGCGTATGCATCAGCATGCAATTAAGATGTATAATGAGGGTCATTCATCTGATGACATTATGGCTCCAATCGTTGAATTCTGTTCACTATTCAATGAGACATGGGGAAGTGAGATATCAAGACTGTACAGACTTAACCCAGCAGAAGGTATTAAGGATGTACTTGATAATGGTATCTACATTCACATTCCTCCACTCGGTAAGGAATCAACAAGAGATGCAATTCTTCAGGCATATGAAAAGTTCCCAGATATATTCGAACCATATGAATTGTTCACTAAACTGAGACACAGATGGCTCTCACGTGGTAAGCATGCAATTGGTTATCAGTATACTTGGGTATTGAAACAGGAACCATCTAAGGCTATGAGTGCGGTTGCTACAGCACGTACAACACTGTATGATCAGCCAGTAAAGACAAAACAGTTCAACAAGAATAACGCAAGAAGATATTCAGACAATCCGATTAAATTCGGAGAATATGATACATACAATTTCTTAGCGGGTATTTCTGTTGTAGACTTCTCTAAGATATCTACATATTTTAGAGGAAGTCAGTATGAGGAAAACTCAATACTCATGTCAGCACTTAACAATGTACCAATCGATACAACCAAGTACAATACTTTCCCACAGCTTGATCAGCTCAAGAACATTCTTAAGTTCTTTGGTGAAAAGCTTGAACCAGGAAAGTTCCATTATGGTACAATCGGTTGTCGTGATGACGTTCGAGAGATCTACTTCAATAATGTACCGGTAAATATAGCGGTAACAGAATTGAGACATATCCTTATTATATATTCATACTTCATTCAGTTCAGAAATGCTAAGATGGGTATTATGGACATGGCAGAATTCTACAATGATATGTATAATCATGACGAACTCTTCCAGGGTTATGATATGCAATACAGGGAATACATTCTCCACAAATTCGCTAATATGATTCCGATATTGGATCAGATCAAAACATACTAAGTATAGTGATCGTTTGAATGCCGTCCCAGTAGGGACGGTTATTTAAACGATTATCTTATAATAAGGGAGATGAAAAAACAATGTCCAAGATTGTAAAAATAGATGGAAAATATTACAATTTGGAACCAAAGAATCGTTCTTTTTTGTTAACAGCACAAGAGCTGAAGATGCAGGGGATTAAGCATTGGTATTTCATGCTTGAGGTAAAGAACCCTCAATTCAATATAGAAGATGTTGATGTACACGATCCTAATCTAAGTGCAGATATAATTGGTAAAATTCATATTGAATCAAGATGTAATATCTGGTATTGGTTGAGAGTTTGTGCATCTATTCCTGCAAAGGGTGCTCCACGACCATATTCATTAATATTAACCAGAGCCTCTGCAGCAGTCACATGGTGCTATGAACATTCAATCGACGTAATCTTATGTCAACCTCGTCAGACTTGGAAGACGACTATTGCGTTATTGATCATGGTACATTCATTCATATATGAACTAAGTAATGTTGATATTCCTTTCATGCATATTAAGGAAAAAGAAACATTACGTAACGCCGGAATGTTCAGAGACTATATTGAGTCTTTACCAAATTGGATGAATCCATTTTTTGGTCAGAAGAAGCCTGGTTTGAAGTCACTTAAGTATGAAGCACACGGTACTACAGTTGCTATCGTATCTTCAGCCGATTCAGAAGTAAATGCTAAGGATAAGCTTAGAGGTTATACACTTTTCCGAGCATTCGTTGATGAGTGGGAATTCATTCCTTATATAGACTCGGTTAAAGCGGGTGCAGCTCCAGCGTGTATCTCTGCTCGTGAAATTGCAAAAGAAACTGGTGGTAAAACATTCATGCTTTACACATCAACACCAGGTGATCCAGAAACCACAACTGGAAAAGCGGCTTTACGTATTATCGATTCTACTCCAAGATGGACAGAGCAATATTATGATTTAACAGATACAGAAATTGCTCAAATGTTCGAAGGCATGGAGAACAAGAACGAAGAAGGTGAAATGGAACAGGTTACTTCTGTTTATATCGAATACGATTGGAAACAGCTTAGAAAGACTGAGAAATATTTACGTGATCAGTACAACAAGGCTATGGAATCTGGTAAGCTCATAGAGTATCGTCGAGGCGTTCTTCTTGATAGATCTCGTGACTCATCTACATCATTATTCGATGAAGCTGATATTGAATATATCAAGCAGCATATGAGAGTTCCGGATTATGAAATCTTACTCATAAAGAAATATGTAATGTATGTATATAAGCATGAAGTTAAGCATGTTGCTTTAGATGCAGAATTCCCATATTTCGATTGTGAGATTCCATACTTAATCGGTATTGATATTGCCACAGGTTCTGGTGGAGATAACACGGCTATTGTTATCGTAAACCCATATACACTTGAGATTGTTGCTGAACTTAAGTCACCATACTTAGGTGGTTCATTAGATCTCATGAGATGTGTAACCGAATTAGCAAGAATGTTACCGAAAGCACTGTTCTGTCCAGAAACAAACACAGTCGGAAAAGCATTGCTTGAGTTCGTTCAAGAGTCTAAACTCGAACATAGATTCTTCCATGATCCTCAGCTTGATATTTCCAAGAATGCTGTTAGAAAGGAAACACCAGAAGAGAAGATTAAACGTCTTTCTGTTGAACGTGGTTATATTGGTACAACTGTAACACCATCAGTTCGTAATACAATGTTTGAGCTTCTTAAGATGTACCTTAAGGATTACAGAGAAAAGATTGTATCTCGTTTCGTAGTTGGAGATATTCTTACTCTTGTTAAGACTAAGACTGGTAGAATCGAAGCTGACCCTGGTGACTCAACAGCTCATGATGATATTATCATGGCATACTTACACATATTATATGTATTCACATATGGATATGATTTAACACGTTTCGGTATTGATAAATCACAGTGTACATTCGAAAAGACAAAACAGATTCTTCTTGAATACAATAACGCAGTTGAAGAATCTATCGTAGATAATACTATCCCATATGAACATGAGACTATCTACGAAGGTCAAGCATTACATGACTTAACTCACAATACAGATGATTCATATGATCCCGTAACACATATTGACCCATACGGATATCGTAGAAATCAATACTACTTATATGACCAAGATCATCAGTATGAAGAATTAGCTCATCCAGATGCTCAAGAACCTGAAGTATCTAACGATGATATGGCATTCTTCTACCACTGTAACGGTTTATACTAAATAATTTATCCTCCTATTATTTACTTTTTTTATAGATATATAATTAATTTGTATACAAAGTGATTTGTATATAATAAACTATTCCGAAAACATCCAGCAAGATGTAAAACTGTAAAACTTAGGAGGATAAAATTATGAAGATTCTCAACCGCTACGTTCACTTCAAAAAGATGAACATGAAAACATTCGTCACTTACTATTACATCGACAAAGTCGATATAGTAAAGACAGATGGACAAATGTGGATCATGACACAGGATATGCTTGGTGAACAGGACAAAGAATTCCTTGGAAAAGTGGCAGCAGCACCAATCAGGGAAATGTGGATTAAGAATTGGAATTACGTCATCGTCAGCTGGGGTGATAAGAAGAACTACACATGCTACATTCGTGAATGTATCGACAAGGAAATGATTAAACGTGTAGAACAGGGACTTGTAGAACTTATCGAAAGGGGTGAATGATCATGGCTAAAAAGATTAAACGCAGAAAGACTGATATGGAACATGAGTTCGATATGCTTGGTGATGCTTGCTATAAAGTATTCTACCGTGCAATCATGTTCTTCCCGATAATGTGTGCGATAGCAGGATTAATCACTTACAAGTTATTACCTACTCTCACTGACGTAGTATATTTCTTCAGCGGGGATGAAGTTAATTTACCCGTATGGGTTATAGCCGTATCATCCACGTTCATTATTGGATTATTAATGTATTGGATACTGATAGGGTTTATCTATGAAGATGTACTTAACAGATATATCCATAACATTTGTTACGCAATTCTCGCCAATCTCAAGAAGAAAGGCGAAATAACAGACATCCATGATTATCGTTCAATGTATAAACGCAGGAAATATATTAAAGACCTTCGTCAGACATTAGACGGCAAATGGATCGACAAGGATTGATCGATCCGAACACAGCAAAATACTTTGGATGTGCGGGCTTAGCCCGCACATCTTTTTTCTTCTTTTTTGTACATATATTGTTTCTATGTCGCGTCATCTGGATGTGGCAATACATTATTATTTACCGGAGGAGGATTCTCAGATGACTTAAAGATTATTGGGGGACGAGTCGTTGCAGGAAATTCTATATTAGGATTTACCTGTTTTAACTGACTCTCTAACCATGAACGATATTGGTAGTTATCAGTTACAACCCATTCCATTAATGTTTGCATCTTATGGTTTAATTCACCAATTCGTTCATTTAATGATTCATTTTTGCCACGAAGCTCATTAGCTTCTTTACGGTTGATTTCAGATATCTCTTGAAGACGTTTGTTTATATAATCCATTTCAGTTATTTCATTTTGGATACGTAAACCTTCTGTCTCCTGATCTGTATGTCTGTTTTCAGCATCTGCTTTCTTTGCTGTGATTCTTGCAGTAACTAAAGCAGATATACCACCACTGCTAATGACAGCTGTAATTAGAGTAATTATCTGTGTCATATCAATCATTTTTCTCACCTACCAAAATTAGTATATTTTGACATACTTACCTAATTTATTAATGTGTGATTGAATATAACAACAAGGTATGCGGATAAAAACGCAAAATTCACAGTTTTCATTGGTAAGCATATTCGTAATAAAACCATAATAAAGGAGTATTATTAACAATGAAGAATCAGAAAGAAACAAACACGAGCATAGAAGAAACGCAGATTGACACAGTCATAGGAAGCTCACTAAGTAAGAAACATATAATGTGGACTGAAGTCTTTCTGTTTGTCGCTGTATTATTTTTAATTATCGTATTTATCTATGATATCCACGTAAGGATTGAGAACGGTAAACGTGATAACGGTGAATCCCCTAAGCCGGTTGTCACAGAGATAACTACCGAAGAAACATTCATTACAACAGATATCAGTTTGACATCAATTGTTACAACATTACCGACAACTACGATATCATCTACAGATACGGTTGTAACAAGCGAAGACGTCATATCAACGACCGAAGCAACAGCAATAGCGTCTTCAACCAATAATATAGAAGACGACAGCCAAAAGCCGATCGTGGCTGCCGATCTGGTTTACGAACCAGTACCAATCATGGTTGAACCGTTACCGGTGGAACCCCCTATTTTCATCGAACCGACTGTTGTTGAAACTGAGACGGTCACAGAAAATGTAGAAGAATTAGTTATGTCCGAAGAAACTGAAGAAGTAGTCATCGAAGAACCTCAAGAAGAAGAACCTGTTGAAGAAGAATCAATGACATATCTCGGTAACCTTAAAATTACAGGTTACGTTGCAACAGGTAATCCAACAGCATCTGGTGTCTACCCTTATGTCGGTGGGGTAGCTATGTCCAGATCATATGGATTTCCTTGGGGTACTAAGATATACATCGATGGTCTTGGCACATTCGAACTGTTCGATTGTGGATGTGCATACGGGGTTGTCGATGTATTCCGTTCATCCGAAGCTGAGTGTTATGCATTAACCTCATATCGCGATGTTTATGTTATAAATTAAAATTGAATAAGGAGAGAGGTTGAAACACGTTAAAGGTTTTACTTAAATGAATAGGGAAGGAAATATCTTATGAAAAAGACACATAAAGGAATATCAATCAAATCAATAACAATCAACAAACTCACATCCTTCATCGAAGTAAAAAGTACAAATGATGAAGTGATTAAAACAACGCGTGAACAGAGAGCAGTCATTCTCAAGAATTACAAGAATAAACAGTCTCTGAAAGAAGCGTTAATTAAAGCCTTTAACAACCCAAAGATTATCGATGATGATGTAAACGTTGTCATCGAATAATTAGTAAGTTGAAAACTGTGAAAACATGATGAAGTTAATCCCCGGCCTTTGCCGGGGATTAATCATCATTATTAAGTTTTTTCATAGAGGTGTGTCTACGATGATGTGGAAATTATCCATCGGATAGAGATGTGAATTTATGATATAAAACCTTACCAAAGGAGAGGTTGTGAAAGCTTTGATAAAATCCCATACCATAATGCATCTTCAAAATTATTCTTCATCGTCAGCTTGTGGTGAAGTGGTTGCATTTTCTTCGGCTGTTGATTCATCGGTTCGTTGGGCTTTTTCCATCTGTCGGCCGATCTGATGGATACCTGTTGATGCCGATCCGGCGGAGATACCGATTACAATAGCTTCTATAAAATCATCACCCAGTCCTGAATCCGGTACGAAATAGAAACCCAGTAAGGCCAGCAGGATTCCATATACTACCGAGCAAATTGGAATGAATTTTGAGATGTCCCTTTTAATAAAATTTCTGCCAATGTACTTAGTTGCTTCATTCATCATAGCAACAAAAGTTGAAATGGTAACAATTGAAAGTTTCATAAAATTAAATCCCCTTTCATTTTATATTAAAATTATATAAAGGTAACGGAAGATAAATATTATCCCGAAAGGAATGAGGAAATATGACGATACATATTAATGACAAAGAATATCGGAATACAGGAATCACCTCTTATGATTTCAATTCTGATGTTGAAATGATTGTTGATGACTATGCGTTTGAAAACACTGACTTAGTCGATATTAAGATATCGAAAGAAGTCATCTTGGGCGAATACGTCTTCAAGGATTGTACACATCTCAAGTATGTTGAATTCTTAGAAGGTTGCAAGAACATCAAGGAAGGTGTATTTGAGAACTGTGATATCCATACATTAACAATTCCAGTTTCGATGTATCATATCAACCCAGCAGCATTTAGAAACTGTCACGTAGACAATGTCATTTATAATGGTGGATACAATAAGATCAAAAAGATGTTAAAATACTTAGTAGACTTTAAGTATGAGAACATCTGTGTCCCAAATGATAAAGACTATTATAAATCAATAAATAAGCAGTTCAATAAAGATCATAAGGATAAAGCAAGACCAAACAGTCTGTTGTATCCAAAATCAGATAACACAGCATTTAATCTTGATTCCTATGGTAAACTTATAATGTCTACTAAACTGGATCAGTTAGTACAGAATGTTGAGATATTCAATATGATGATATGGAATCTCATGATGATGTGGGAAGATGATGAAACGATTCCTTTAATCAAGAATAAACTGAATGAGATAGATTTCAATTGGAATCTCAGATTCTTCGTTGTACCAGAAAAGTACAAATCATTACGTGCTAATCTTATCTTAAGAGGAAAGTCTGATAAAGAAGTTGAACGAGATGTGCTTATCATGAAGCTTCATGACATGACATACATAACACAGGAACTTATTAAACAAACACAATTAGAACTAATTAAAATTGGGGGTAAATAATCATGCAAATAGTTAATCCAAAAATCATCGTACCAGTAATGACACAGAAAATGATGAAAGACCATGATGAAATAATCAAATGGATTGGTAACGGAGCACGTATCGCATATCAGTCATTTGAGAAAGCTAACGGAGTTGAGACAGAGGAAAGACTTATCTCAAGCTGTATCAAACTCGGACACACATCTGTCTTAGAACATTTCAATCTTACATTCGACTTCATATGTGATCGCGGAATGAGCCATGAGTTAGTTCGTCATCGTATAGCATCATACACTCAGGAGTCCACAAGAT
>Ga0265301_10002241_pt1 | contig 22903 bp, 29 predicted proteins | sample AusTroGonzalo_MG_2_FD_193488 | JGI IMG/M metagenome (GOLD analysis project Ga0265301, IMG submission 193488) | Bovine rumen microbial communities from tropical cattle in Woodstock, Queensland, Australia - Gonzalo_04 | ecosystem: Host-associated > Mammals > Digestive system > Stomach > Rumen ... | reverse complement strand
TGACGCCGCAATTGAAGCTGTACGTTGCATAGCAGTACCAAGTTCTTTAGTATTAGAAGCTGTTTTAGCCGCTAAATTTGAATATACATCATTAATTCTTTGGGCAGAAGCTTCATTAATTTCCATATTAAAACCACGAAGCGCAGCGGTCATTTTGTCTGTGGCATCTGCCGCGTCTAATCCACCAATACGAGCCATTTTCATGGTCTCATTGGCAATACTCATTGCTGCTTCAGTTTTTAAACCTTGTTGATAGTATAAAGTGGTAGCTTCATACATATCCTTAACAGTTGCTCCTAAAGCATTTGCATTAGCAGTATATTCAGGCAATTTTGCCCACATATCACCAACACTATAATCAGTAACAACTGCAGTTTTCGTCATTGCCGCATCAAGTTCTTTAACTACGTCAACTGCTTCACGAATTCCTCTTTTAAGAAGATTAATCATATTTCTTAAACTAAAGAAATACTGTGTAGATTGTTTTAATTGTTCTACTTGATTTTTAGCACTTAAAATACCGTTCGCAGCATCATCAGCGGCATGCTTTATTTGATTAAATGCTTGAGGAACCTGTTCTGCTTTATTACTTAAATCTTTAGTAGCATCTTTTGCACGTTCAATTGCTTGAGGTTTAAAATTATCTATAGCTCTAGCTGCAGCTTCTTCTTTATCTTTTAATCCTTTAACTGCTTCTCCCGCAGCACCAGCCTTTTCTTTTAATTCATCAATTCTAGCATTAATTTTAGCAATAGAACCATCAATATCACTAGATGATAAACCGTCTAATCCTAATGCTTTACCAATACTAACTAATGTAGTACCTTTATAACTATTTAATTTACCTTTAATTTCGTCTAAAGTATTATTAAATTTATCTAATTCTTGACGCTCTAAAGCAACTTCAGCTTTATTAACTAACCCTTGAACAGTCTTTGCTCGTCCGGTTCCTGCGGCAAACTTTTCTAACGCAGCGGACAATCCATTAGCTTCTATATTTTGGTTAAAAGTATCTTGAATTTGTTTTTTAATATTTTTTAAATTATCTTCCAATGTTTTTAATTTAGTAGCATCTTCTACTTTTAAAACCATTGGTGTATCATTAACTTCTTGAATACCTTTAACAATATTATTTAATGAATCCTGTATTTCTGCACCAGTTTTAGCTAAATTTTTCGCATCAGTTTTAGTACTAACACCTTTAGATAATTGAGACTGATATTTGTCAACTAATTTATTAACCTTTTCAAATTCTTTAGTTAAATCATCAGCAATTTTAGTCGGAATTCGAAGATTTTTAAAACCATTCTGCATACCTTGAATACCAGACAATACTTTATCAATATTTATACTGGCATCTAAGGTTACTCCAACTCTTTGGTCTGCCATTTGCTTATCCTCCTAAATTCTTCCAATAAAAAATGACGTTAATTAAAAATTAACGCCATTCGGAATCTCTATCTATATCCTCATCCAAAAAATATATCTCTAAGGCTTTTGAGTGTTTTCGCTCCCCAGTTGATAAAGCCGTTCCTTTAAACTTCCCTACCATTGGTTGAGCGTTTTGACCTAAAGTGAGATTAAAATCTGACGTAATTTTTAATTTCGGAATATAGATAATTGCAGTATGAGTTTGACCAGTTATATCATCTTTAATTCTCGATCTACCCTCTAAAGTTAAAAATCCATCAAAGATTTCTTCACCAATTAACTCAACGTCTGCTCCATTATCATATCCATATTCATAATCTACAATAACATCCTTATAGATTAAGGGAGTTTGAATGGTCTGTTCATCGACCATTGATAAATCCGTCAGCTTCTCACCGGTTTCTTTATTATAAACAAAAATCCACGAATCTATAGGTACGTGGGTTAATGTAATTTTCCCTTCGTCATCGGTCTCAAGTTCATCGCGCTGCGCAATTCGAATTATACTATTCTCTCCAATGGAAAGCATTCGCGCATTATTCATAAGACCTAATTGTGTTTTTGAAAATACACCTTGTGTGAAAATTAAATCTACTCCCTCAGTCCTATCCCAAATTACCAACTTTCTATTCTGATAACCACCTTGTGCAGCTACTTCACGATTAATTTCTTGAAAGTTTGCAATTTGAATTTTATCAAATGCGGCAACAACTTCACCAACCGCATAAGTTCTACCTTTTATCTCTATAGGATAAGTGGATTTTAACTGCACAAAGTACAGCTCTTGCATACCAAATTCGTTATCCATTGAAGTCTCCTAAAATAAAATGGGGAGAGACGTCGCCGCCTCTCCACCATTAATATGCTTTATTGAATTATTCCCATTCAACATTCGGGTTGTTCTGAGATGTGCCAGAAATATTCATATTAGTTACATAAGTATCATGCTTTGCGCTAGCTTCAAACTCATCAAGAACAGAGGCAACGCCCTTATTCTTCAGACCAGAAGCATCACTAGAACTACCAATATTGTATTTAACCAGCTTAACCATTGAACCACTTTCAGATTTCAGACACTGTACTGTCATTGAGAACGTAGCAGGATCACCATCAGCCTCCATTGTCAGACTAACATCCTCTGCAGAAACTTTTCCCTTTGGAATGATAAACTGCAGGAACTCATCCTTACCAGAAGCAACGTTTCTAGCATATGTATCACCAGTGATATAATAAGTGTTCGAATTAAACTCTGCACCAATATCAATAGTAACTCCACCGCTAATAACGCCATTACCAGTATCTCTAGTTACAGGACTAGAAGTACAATCAAGTAAATCAAATGTAATAAATTCAACTGTTTGTTCAGTATCTGCAGCAGGATTACCAGCTTGAACCTTACCTGTAGCCCAATTAACACTTGCACGATCAACTGGAACTGGTTCAGAAACTTCTGAAATAGTACCACTATCATTCTTTTGATAACTAAAAGCAGTTACAAGAGTCTTAGCAATATATAACTTATTACCATTAATATCAAAAGTTAAATAAGCCTTGTCAGAACTATTTGCTGTGGAAGCCTCCATAATTTGTGCTGGGTCAAAACGTAAAGTCTTTAAAACTTCTTGCTTATCTCCATAAACCTTCATATCGCCACCGAACATAATGCCAAGGGACTTAGCACTATATACAGCATCTTCCATCTCAATAGTAAGCTCTTTGTTAGTATCCCAAGACAGAATCTTAACATTACCCTTACCACCTCTAGCATCAACTACTTCAGAGCTTTGGCTCAGAGTAGAAGTTTTCAGAGTATCAAGATAAAGAACTGGAGCAGAAGGTGCGCCCTTTGAGTCTAACTCATAGAACATAACATCAGCGACTTCTTTAATAGCATATTTATCAAGAATAATTGCCATATTAAATAGCCTCCTATAATTCTTCTTTGTCTATGTTTTTTATCCAATATTTTGGTTTTACTTTTTTACTATCCGCGCCAGCAAGAAGTGCTCGAATATCAATATCATATTCTTCTTTTTGCTGTTCCATGGCTATTAACCAATGAACGCACGCATAGCTTATCTCTCCAATATTAAGTGGATTTAAACCAATTCCCATACAACAAATTGCCGTCAAAAGCGTTCCTAAAGTAGGAGCATTTTTAGCTTTTTTCTTTTTAAGTAATTCTTCGCTTTGCTTTACTTTCATTTTATATCGTTTAATGCGCGGGTCCAGGTTTTCTTCCTCTGGGTCTAGAGGTTTTACATCTTCAATACCCATCACCTTACGAATTACATTCTGAAATTCAAAGTAATTTTCCGCGGTTAACAACCTTGGATTTTCTAAATCCACGTTAGGGTCAATTTCATCCTCACTTTTACCAATTAACAACATTTCAATTTCTGGAACTATTGTCACCGGTTCATGTACAAATTGTCTAAAAGCATCTTCAATTTTTTCTTTTAATTCATCACTTTGATAGTAATTAATTAGTAAATAATGGAATGGTGTAGGAACCTGCATCACACTTTCATCTTGGAGAAACGCTTTATCTAATTCCTCTTGTGTCATTGTAAATAATGATTGATAGATTCCAAAATCCGGATTACCCACCACATCATTTACTGTAGGGGGATATACCTTACATATTCCTTTAAAATCAATCGGAAAACCAAGTAGTATTTTCTCATCAATCATATGAAGTCAGCACGAAAGTCTGTTCATAGGCAGAAATTTCCTCAGTTAAAAAGTTTAAACTGAAGTCTCCACCAGTCATCTTTCCGAGTCCCTCAATTTTCTTACCATTTAAGGACTTCTGAACTTCCCCCATAATCGCAAAAGGTCTTAAATTAGTATCTTTTATAATCCATTGAGTCATTGGAACAAATACTTCGACACTTATATTTACTGATTTAAACTCATTGTTTGATGCTAATCCACGCGCTCGCGCGATTCTGACGGCAATCAGTGAATGAGCTGTTTCTTTTGGGCCGACACGCGGCACAATTTTAACTAATTTCTCAAATATCTCATTCTGTATCTGTTCTTGAGTTAAATCTGGATGACTCAATGGGTCTTTATCGGTATAATATAATAGCTTTAACAAATTTTGATTAGCTAAAAGTCTTTTAATTATATATTGTGCATTTACACCAATATCTGAACAATTTCTTACATTCATGGTTCATTTACCTCCTGTGGTATAGTAACATCTAAACCTTGATTCAGCCAGAAAAACTCATCAGCCGTATTGGCCGCGGTCTGGGCTGGCGGAGGCGTAAGGTCGCGCAGATATTGCGGGTCAACAGACACAAACTCAACTCCAGGGGTTGACTGTATATCATAACCTGTCACAACATAGGCCTCAGTAAGTGGACCTTGTGAGACTTCTAAATAATCATCTTTTCTAATGTTTTCGTTCAGTGGTATAATAAAGAAGCTTAATTTAAGATTTTCTGTATATAAAACCTTACTTCTACTTCTAGACTTTAACTCGTCCTTTAACATATTATCTTCTTGACCATAGAAGTATGCCCAAGTACTACATTGCTCACCCTGTCTATTCTTCCATTGTAAGTAATGAGTCATTTTTAAAACAATATATCTATTATATCCACTAGCCTTTATATTTTCTAAATAATAAATAAGCCAAGGGCATAGTATATTATCCTTATCTGGTATCCAAAGAATAGTTCCATTTGGCATGTCTAAATGTACGTCAGTAAGTAAATACTGCATTGTTTTTGTTTCGTTTTGACGCAGCGGCACAAGTTCACCTTCACGCATTATACCTTCATAATCAAACTCTACATAATAAACTGATTTAGCTAATTGCCTTCTGAAGTTTTCTTCTCTTTGCCCTTGGATGCGAGATTGGAAATCAACTCCATAATGATTTAACCTCTTTAAATATACATCCTCATAGTATCCCATCTTCTCCTCCTGTTTGTTTAGAAAGTAAAGACATACAATCAAAGATTGTACTTCTAAAATACTCATAACGTAAATATCTTAAAGAGGAAATTTTATGAAATAGAGTATAATAGTTAATTGTTCTTTCATCAACGTCAAACCCTAAAAGTTCAATAATAATTGAATCCAGAAACTTTTCCCACTCTCTTCCTTTCTCGTATTCACAGAGTAATCCGAACAGTTTATTTTTTAAGCTATTCGCATACCCCTCATCCATACCAGGAACATATTTCATTTTAATCTCCCGCCAATTGACTATAAGTAAATGGTCGTCCCTTGCGCGAGCGATAATAAATGCGCTCTAATTTAAGAGCTTTATATTCCTCTCTTTCAAGTAATTGTTTGAGCTTATCTATTAAATTGGCTTGAGAGAAATCTCTCTCAACATATAAAGGCTTAACATTTTCCCATGTGAGAATTGTCCTATTAAGCCACTCACATTTCATATAAGTTGCAAGAATTTGAATTTCTTCGTTTGCAAAGTTTTCATCAACGAATACATCGTCTACAATTTCTAAACTAACCCTTGGAAACTTGAAATAAGGAATCGCCGCATCCAATAAGGAACGCCAATCTTGTTCTCTTTCTTCATCCGTCCAGTTTAGCCATTCGTCTTCTAACATTTTAGATAGAAACGCATCATATATATCATAAACTGAAACCATCTTTTACCTCTTATTACTTAACTTCTTCTTGGTCCGCCTTATTTAACTGAATAGTAGCAATAATATCAATACCAATCATTTTCTTAATAATTTCAGCCTTATCAAAGTTAATAATCTCATTTTGAATAGCATACTGCGCTAATTCTCTAACCTGCTCAATAGGTAACTCATGAAGCTTTTCCTTAAACTCTGCGGTTGGCATTACTGTTAAATAACGCTTTCTTTGCTGATCATTTAAGATAATGATATTGACTGGCTCTTTGGCGTCTTCTGGCTCTAAACCAAGATACTTTTTCACTTCCATATCTTCAATACCAAGAGTGCCATCTCTAAAAAGTGCTTCTACTCCTGGATTATACATAGCTTCCTCAAGTTGTTCAAGAGGAATTGTTTTTACCGCACCCTTCTTCTCCCATACTCTGCGGAGACTTAATTCTGGGACAACGATATTAACCCTACTAGAAATTAAATTCTCAACTTTAACCTTTGTTTCCATTATATTACTCCTTTTAACTCCTAAAATAATAAATAAGGGAGGGGACGAACCCCTCCCCTTTAACTAGCCATTAAATATAAGCAAACTCCTCAGCATATGTCTGCGGAATACCACTGTTCTTGTAGATACCCCAGTTGTGATATGTAAGAATAGCAGTACCGAGTTTCTTATAAGTATGAATCTCCATAGACTGGTCTCTATTAACGAAGTCATACATCTGAGTTTGTCCCTCAAATACAACCTTAACAACCTTTTCACCGCCTGTAGGCAGAACGTAAGCGAGTTGTGGGTCAATCCAAGTTCTATTGTTGTTCTCATCAATGAATGACTGAGGAATCTGAACAATCGGAGTTCCTCTGAACAGGTTAATATATCCAGTGTTGTGGATTGCATCGATGTCTTGCGGATGATATACGCCATAAGCGCCGTTAGCAGGCATCGGAGCAATCTCATCAGCTCCCATAGCAGCAACGAACTCAGGCGGTGCAAAAATAACGGCGCCAGAACCGTATGCTCTTACTGTGGAGATGAGCTTCATCATTTCAGCGCCATCAAATGTAGCACCAGTAGCTCTGTTATTTGCAGGAACGCCAGCCTTACCATAAGCAGCGCGCAGAGCCTTCTGAACTTCCTGATATACAGCATCAGTCTGAGCCTCAACGAGCAGGCTAACAAGATCAGCCATGTTCTCAGCACCATCAAGCATTCTTTCGAAGTCGATTGTGCAAGCTCCACCAATTGCATGTGCAGAAACTTCAAAATATCCATGGTCGAGTCTGAATGTCTCATATACACCAGAAAGACCAACTTGTGTAAGGAACTTTCTTGCTCTAGTTCTTCCCAGTCTTGTTCTGAACAGAGCCTTTTGTCCTTGACCAACTTGCTGAACATCAGCAAAAACGCCAACAGCGTCAATAACCTTCTTCGGAACTACTTCATCAGCAGCCTGAATAATGATTTCATAAATGTCATATCTGTTCTTCATGAACTGATTGACAGAACCAGCCATTTCTCTCAGACCCTCAACGAGAGCGTCTTGGACGTTCTCCATAGAGTAGTTAGCTGGAGCCTCGTTCTTAGCCGCACAAAGGGCTAACTCTTTCATTTCCTTAATAGTCATTTCGTTGCCCTCCTTAATTATGCTTCAAGAACCTGGAACTTAATTCCAAACTGACCATCTGGCATTGTTGTTCCTTCAACAACCTTCAGAACTGGGCCAGCACTAGGTTTAGTAGTATCAATTACAATTGCACCCGAATCACTAATTCCACCATACAGCGGAGTAGTTCCGATGGCGGCAACAGCCGTCTTCAGTGCAGCATCGTCAGCAAAATCACCACTGTCATAACCAACACAGTTAGTTGTGAACAGCTCGCCAGCCGAAAGGAATCCAAGTCTTGGATAGAAACTACCAAGCTCAAGCTTGAAATCCTTCAGAGCGTTCGCTCTCTCATCATACATATGCTCAGCAGTGTAGTTGAGAGCAACCGGGCAATTAGCAACTACAGCGCTCTTCGGCAGCTTAATCTTTCTATTGATTCTATCTACCGCGAGCAGCATGCCGTTCTCAGCCGGAATCGAAGCGAAATCAGTGTCATCAAGAGCGCACTGAGCTTCAACGCGTCCATCTCTACGGAAGGCTACTTGATTCAGCTCTAATTGACCAAAACCGTCAATTACTAATCTTTGAAAAGCCATAATAAATCCTCCGTTTTATTACTTCTTCTTATTTTTTTGTCTTTCTAAGATAGCCTCGATTCCTGTCAGATGTAGTTCATCCTTTGGAACAAATCCCGAGTTATCTTCATTGGTAAAAATTGTCGACTTAGTTTGAACCAGAACGAAAGCAAGTTCCTTATCTAACTCTTCTTTAGTGAACTCATCGACTCTTTCTCTGAACTTGTCAATTTCTTCTGCATCTAAAAGAACGGCATACTTGTCAAATACAGCTTCCTTTTCTTTTAATTCAGTTTCAGCCTTGAAGTTATTTAAACTTTCATTTTCAGCGGTAAGAGTGTTGATAGTTTCTAAAGCAGTAGTATAATTACTATTAGCTTCCTCTAATTCATTCTCAAGTCTTTCTTTATCCTGCTGTAAAGTCGCAATTGTAGTATCATTCTCTTCTTTTTTGGAGTTGAACTCTTCTACTTCTGTCTGTAAGCCAGTTACGACTTCATCAATCTTCTCATAAGTGTTGTTATTCATAGCATGAAGAATATCAAGTGCATGCTTTTCTTCCTCATTTACATCTATAATATAGCAAACTTCCATTTTATCAATGGAGAGAGAATCAGTTTCATCAATTTTGGTATAGTATGCTCTCTCATAAGCACCAGTTTCAAATTTGAAGACAACAGCATATTCATCATAGACGTCGCAAACTGCATAGTCCATAATATATTCATTCTCTTCATTGAATCTAGGGTTTAACAGAGACCAAAGCATATTATACTTCTGATTGTCAGAAAGCTTAAAATTCATATGTTTTTCTCCTCCCAAGTTTTGCTTTTGAAATATATCTGAATTTTCTAAATCGGTCATCAATGTCTTAACTGAATCTACCAAAGTATAAAAGGCAGCACCCTCAAAGCAAGGCTCATAGTCTTCTCCTAAGGCTTGTAAGCCCAGGAAACGTCCCTCAGTAAAAACAAAAAATCTTTTACCATTTATAAACTGCCACTCACCTTCAATAGAATCTGCATAGAGTTCCATTGACTGTGACTTTTGGATTATGTCAAAAGCTTCTTGTTTATAAAGTCCCGTAAAGAGATATACGTCTGTGCAAGCGTATGTTCTCTCTACTCCATCAGTATCAAGATGGGATTCCCAAGCAAAGTTTGGATTCTCTGGAACAATACCATAAATACGTCCTTCGTACCTTTCTCTGCCGTGGTCTGTGAAGTCATCTTTCATTGTGTCATAGATGCCCTTAACTGGCACATATGGCAGCGTTGAAACTAACTTGTTCGCAAACTCTTCTGTAATGTACGTTCCATTTCTGTTCGCGCCAGTATAGAAGATGCGACATCTTGCTTTTGATAAGACTTCGTTATAATCAGTAATATCACCATAAATAGAAAGAGAAAAAGTTGTTAATTTATCTTTTTCTTTATCCATTAGTTAGAACCTCCACGGTCTAATGATTCCTCATTAGCAACTGTTTTTGCACTTTTATCTTGTGCATCTTTCGCAGGACGTCCTACGTTTCCTGTTTCTGTATAAGCAGTGCTTAAAGGCTGCAGCTTTTCTTTCAGTTTCAGAACATCGTTTTCTAAATCTTTAAGATTACTTAACTCGCGTTGAGAAATATCCATAGCAAGAGCCGGCAGTAAAAAACTGTAACCAGAAGTTGCTAATTTCAATGTAGTCTCAACATAATCCTTTTGGTTATAATATGAGACTGGTAAGATTTTATAAGTAAAGGTAATATTCGTATTACCGTATTTTTCATTTAAAATCGAAGTAATGAAATTCTCAAGCTTGCGTGCCAGCACCATCATCAGAGCCATATCGTTAGTAATTGAAGTACTTAACGACAGATTTGAGTCAGTACCAAATAATTGGCTGCTCGAACCAGCCTCGGCATAAATATTCGTAAGAGCCTTATCAACAGAATTAAGTGAGTTGTCATTCGCAGTTTTAGACACAACCGCATCAACATCAGCATATGTAGTTAATACGCTAAGGTTCTCATTCTTTTTCATCATGTCAACTGCGCCCTTATGCATTTCTAATGCTTCTTCAGGCTCAAATAATAATCCACCATCTGTAAGATGTGGGATGTGTTGAATGAGAATCTTCCTTATTTCCTCAAGGTCTCTTTCCCTATTTATTTCCTTGGCATCTTCATACTCTAATGACGCAGAAATAATGTTTAAAAATATTGGTCTGTCGTCTAAAATAGACATACAGATTCCTATTGTAGTAGGAACATAGCACCACGGACTTTTCACTTTTCTAGTCTTATACCGCTTATACCAATTGACAATTTCCTTTGGATAGGCGGCAAGGGCTTTCTTGCGATATTCCGTATCTGCTATACCATCAAAATATGTAACATTAAATTCAACTATATCATTACCTTCTTTATCCTTAAAGCGTGAACGACAATAAAAAATAGGTAAATCTAATATAGAAATTGACTTATCTGTTACCTCTTGAATCACCCCATAATAGCAACCGTCGCGTAAGACTTTTATTGCTATGTGGGTAAATAATTTCGGCAGTTTTGCATTATCAAGAAAACTAGTTGCATTATAATACTTTTTACTAATATACGATTCGGAGAGAGATTTACCAAAACTTGGATTAGGAATTAGAATACCAGTATATTTAAGTAAAGTAGCATAATGCATTAACAGTCTCTGATAGAAACCACCTCTGTAAAAATAGTTACGAGAAAGAGTAATTTGAGCCTCAACAGAACCAGAATCAATAATGCTTTTAATTTCCTCTAATGAATACTCTTTAATCCTTTCGTATCTGTTTTTTCCCCAGCGGGTCAAATTATAGGATGATTCATTTTTCGCTATCATACCTGTTATAGCCTTAGTAAAAGAGGTCAAATCTCTTTTTTGTTCATCCATTTATCTTCCTCCTGAGAAGAATACTAATTGTCGACCGCCCGCACGTCTGCGATGACTAGATTTGTAATAGTCTTCTTCAAGTTCTTTAATTCTCCACAATCCATAAGAGAAAGATGAATACTTATCTTTTGGAAAGCGAGTATTAATTCGTTCAAGAACTATATCCAAACTTGCACCAGTGCGTTTAAGACGAAGATTAGCCATTTCTTCAAATAACTTTGTTGTCATCTCATGTGGCATCAGACGAACCACACGCTGCTCTACGGTCATTTTCTGACCTTTTTTAGTAGCAAGTAAAGCACTCTTTGCCTCTTGCTCTTTTATAAGAAAACGCACAAGGCCACTAGTGAGCCTTGAGTAGCAGTTTCCGTGTATTTTAGAGTTAAGCGGTCCATTAGCTTTAATTCCGTAGAGGATTCTAGGAGCATCTTTTGGTTGGATTATTTTATAATTATCATCGTTGATAAAGCCATATGCTGGAAGATAGTTACCCATCTCATCATATTGCGGCTTAATCATTTCATCGGCGAGTCCGACACCAAGACCATTAGTATCAATGACGACCTCGCGCGGATTGTAACGTTCAATAATTTTCTTTAAGTCAACCGCTTGGACCGTAAAAGGCTTCGTTTGTGGGGTGCGGCCAAGGACAATTAGATTGACCAAGGTCGAATAGAACTTGCCTTTTATTATATTAACTCTAAACACGCAAACAGCCGTCTGGTCGGAAATACGACCCACGTCTACTGATATTAAGTAGAATTGTTCAGAATCGGGTCTACTAATTGCGTGCGTTTCTGGATTCTTTATTTTTCTATATTTGCTTAATTTCTCATATGAGAACCATGCATCTTCGCTAGAACCTTGCCAGAGAGACAGATATTCTGTAGCAAAAGATTCAGCGTTATAAGATGGACTCATCTTCAATTTATTGATATATTGCTTATCAATAAGTCCATGCATGGCAGGTAATCGCCAATCGCACCCAAACATAAAAGAATGCTTCGGGTCTATAATTGCGTTTTCAAAAGTATCTATCAAACGCTCATAGGCAAAGGAAGTCTTGCTGCCCGCAGATGTGGTTGCGATTATCTGTTGGTTAGGTTCGTTATCGTTGACGGTGTTGTTTGGAAGACGGCGAGATACGTTGACGAGTGGAATAACTACTGAGTTAATAGCTTCTTCATCTCCATCTCTAATCTCGTCTATCTCTCCTCCATGTCGACGGCCACCACGCTGAGCATCACCTGCGAGTACTACGTCTAAGATAGAACCATTGCGGAACTTAAGCGTTACATAGTCTTTTCCGAAGTTCCCTGGATAGTCGCTCAACTCCCAACCGATAATTTCTTTCTTCAACAGCGGCCAATGGTCATAGATTTCATAAATCTTTTCTTTTGTAATCTGCGCGGCCTGTTGTTTGGTGTTCGCACATATGAACACCTTGCGACCAGGTATAAATACACACTGAAGAAAGAGCGCAAGTATTGTGATAAACGATTTTGAAAACGCACGTGGTGCAGTAATAAAGACATCCTTAAAACGCATGAGGGCGCGCAGAGTGAAGCGTTGATAGAAAAAGAGACTAAACTCGGAATCAGCAGGCTTAATTATATCAAGATAGTAATCTGGATAGGCAGTAAATAGATTAACCCACTTACATAGGTTTTCGTAGTTCCTCTCCAGATACTCCGTTGTAATAACTGCGCCTTTCTCTAACTCTATGCCCTCGCGCTCTGCACGTTCAACGAAAACGTCGCTTGGAGTGAGTTCTTGACGAGTGGAGAGAATAATTTTTTTTCGCTTTTCTTGCATTACTCTTCCTCCAAATCAACCGTGAACTCATCATCCTTATATAGCTTCTCAAACCCCTCATTCTCATAGTTATCGTAATCATCCACATCAGGGTCTACATCATAATACGATTCAAGCTCGGCCGCAGTCTTCAGCGCACGAATACGTTGAGTAATCTCATCCCCTATTCCCGATTCATTCGTATAAAGTCTTTGGTTCCAGCTTTGTATATTCTTTATAGTTTCATCTACGACATCCCGCGTTTCTCCATCATAGAAACGATTAACGAATCCGCGTTTTTCAAGCCAGCGGCATAATTCTCCCATCGACTCAAAATCTGATGCGTTCTTTACGTTCTTTGGTGTAAATTCACCTGTTTTAACTAATTTATCATATGAAGAAAGTAATTTATCAAAATCCTCGCCCGCGCGTATTCTACAGTCAATCTCATAAGAAATCTTACAGATTTTCAAGGCTTGGTCACCCTGAAGGGCACCATTGATGTTTTGAGTAAGTATTAACCCATCGTAGAGATTCTCTAGATAGTTTAAACCTTCTTCATCATAATTGTAGCCCCATTTCTCTTGTAGCTTTCTACACTTGTCGTCCGAGAGTCCCGGTATGACATCGTCGAGGGCGCCGGCGGCATCGAGTTCCTTATACGCCTCTTGATATGACGTCCAATCTATATTCTCATATGCTTCACCAAAGTATATCAAGTTATATGATTTCAATAGCTCGGCCGCAGTGTGCGTATGACGTAACTCTTCAAACTTATCCATCTGAAAAGGAATATCTAAATACTGACATATCTTATCCATAGTATTCCAATCCATTCCAGATTCCTCAAGTTTATCCCCCAGGCAATCAACACATACATCTACATACCCCGTCGGATACATAAACGATTTTGTTCTCAAATAAGAAAAAGAATCTTTCATTTGGCCGCAACAAACACATCTCTTTGAACTGAAGTCTAAATCAAAGTGTGGGTTTAAAGCCATGTCTATTTCTCCTTTTTAGTTGCAGGATATACCAGTTTACCAAGATTGCGTCTCCGCGTTCTGTTCATTTTACTAATCGTATCTACTACATCAATCCAGATATCGTAGAAGTCGCGCGGGTCTGGTAGTTTCGGTTCCTCGATGGCTCGGCCGCACTCTGCGGTTTCCTCAACATCTACCTCTTCCATCTCCTTATAAACTGGCACTCCAATAATCTTACAAATCCCAAGAAACTCCACCGCATCCAACTCCAAAATCTTCAACAGTAAGCTCTCTGGACTATACCTTCCATTCACTTTCAGATGCCTCCTTTTTTCTTTTTTCTTGCTTCTCTTTCACATCTCTTACATCTACTTTGGAAGCCATCTTTACTTCTTGTTTTCTTAACCCAATTTCTTCCATCTAATAGTAAAATTCGGCCGCAATCACTACAGCGTTTAAAGTTTTCTTTAAAGAAACAATTTTCAATTGTATCTTGGTGGAGTTTCACAGCCTCATTTATTTTCACTATAATCTTTTGTTTGAAAATTGTGCTTATGTAGTTCGCAGTATAGCTCTTACCATATTTCTTGTTAATGTAACTGGCTATGTCTGCGTTTTTCTCTTTTTTCTCTTTTAGGCGCAAAATTTCACGTTGCACGTCTGTAAGGTCGGCAATTTCTTCATAGAACTTCAGCGTATCAAGTAGCTTTTCCAGGTTATTTTCTACAATATGGTCTATTTTAACCTGTTCCAATCTCTCGTCAAATTCTTCTCTAAACAGATACAACTGATAAACCGCTTCAAGTTCTCTAAAGTCAAAAATCTCTTTTTTCTCCGACGTTTTCTTCTTCCAAACCAATCCACTAATTAAACACAGTTGTTCTTCGTTGAGTCGCGCGGGGTCAAAGTTTACATCGAAAATTAGCTCTCCAACCAATCCTTCCTTCAAACCCAGCGGTAATACTTCCACATCACAGTCAAAAACAAAACTCCTATCCTTTGGCGCATAAGTCGATTGTGTTATGTTAAAAGTCGACCTATACGAATCCCTTATCGTAAACTGTTCCGTCCTTAACTCCTTAATGCGGCCGCGCAACTTCAAATACCCATATTGATTCAACTTATGGGCCGCCGCACGTATACGTTCAACTTCTTCATCTGTAAATCGTTTAATTAGCTCATCTCTTGGAGGTTTCTCCCTCTTTCCTACTTTAATCTCATAAAAGTTAATCTTCAGTTCAATCTCATCAATAGTCTTCCACAATTCCTCAAAAGTTTGTTTCAAAAATGTCGGTGCTTCGCGGCGTGCTTCATCTCGGTCAAATACATCTCTGCTCTTCTTCAAAACAACCGCATCGTTCAACGTATACAACTGTGCATTACTCATCGCGGGGTTCTCTAAAACTGCATCTAACGACTCCGCTTCGTTCGGCTTCGTCCATCTCGTCTCCAACCCCGTATCTTTACCAATGGGTACTCCGTTTTCGTCTTTTCCCCAAAGTAAATAATCTGCAATAGTGGAGGCTTCAGCATTCGTCAGATTGGTAAATTGTACCACATACGTACTAATAAAATTCGCACGTTCTTCCGCTGTTTCCAGCGTAAAATCTAACTTCAATCTATTCTGCATTTACGTATTCCTCCTACACTACAAGTATACCACACCCGCGCAGTAAAGTCAAATTTCCAGATTGGCGTCTACGTATGTCGCGAAAATTTGACAACCTTTTCAATTTCGGTTATAATTAGGTAGAATAAAAGTTTAACTTAAATGGAGGTAAGTTCGATGACAAGAAGACAAAGACTTGAAATGGTCATACGAGGGGAAATTAACGAAGAGCTAATCGCTGATTGTAAGCGGGAATTGGAGAAGTTAGATTCGAAGTTAGGCGACATAAAGGCAAAGGAACGCCCGACCTATGAGGAAAATAAGGAGTTTGAAGAACGTATTTGTGGGGTTTTAGGTGAGGAACCGAAGACAATTGACCAAATATACGTCGAGGTTGGATGTACATTTGCGCGACAGCGTCTCACGGCGATTTGTACAAACCTCATACGGGAAGGAAAGATTAAGAGTTGTGATATGAAGGTGAAGGGAAAAGGCACACGAAAGGGCTATTACATATAGCCCTTTTTTATTTGAAATTTTTACTTCGTGGAGATTTTTTACCAGGGCCCAGCGCTTTAGCGCGCTAAAGTGCTAAAGTTCCCATATATGCGCCCCCGTTCATATGAATAAATATTCATATGAATATTCACTCATGTGTCTGGAACCCTCTTTTGGAATTTTAGCACTCACCGAATGAGAGTGCTAATAATTAAGGTAGGTACTACTTCCCGAAAACTAAAAAAAGGTTAACAATATGTTTCTCTATAAATACAAGATTTTGCTTGCATTATTGCCCCGATGAGAGTACAATAAAGACAATCAAGGAGGTAATAGACATGGCAACTAAGACTGTATACAATGTATCAAGACACGAATATCTGTTCGAGTCCGCGCGCAAGGGCGCAAAATATCTGTTCTTTGATGAGGTTGACAATTGTGATAAATGGGGCAACTGTGGTGAATTCGATGAAGTCGAATTAAAATGGTGCTATGGCGAGCCAGCTCATAAAGACCCTAACGGCTCATATGCTGACGGCTCGGACATCGAAAGCACACACACAAGCGTCAAGGGCTTCAACTTCACACTTGCAAGCGGGCTGAATGGTAATACTTTCGAAGAGTGTCTTGACACTTTCAAAAGAAACGTAGCAAGCTCAAACTTCAGCTTCACTTGGAGAGAGGGCGATGAAAGAGTAGAGTACAATATGAACATGGACGAGTTTGAACAGTTCCTTTACAGATTCGCAAGCTATGCTAAAGACCGCAAGACAATCAGAGGACCGAAGTTCTCAATGAAGAAGAGAGCCGAAGTCGAAGAGTGGTTCGCAAGGCTGATAGGCTAAAAGCCTATCAGTCGGCACCAGCCGATTGTATTAAACTAGATACAAGATAGGGCTTGACAAAGCAAGCTAAGAAGCGTATAATCAAAGAGTAATAAGGAAGCTAAAAGAAAGGAGCCATACTATGAAGTACATCGTAGACACAGAAATCGACGAGCTTATGCTCGCACCACAGGAACTCGAAGCTTACGCTCGTAAGCTTTGGGAAGAGCATCAGCAGGTGCTCTACCTCGACATGGTGGTGCAAGACACCATGTACTTCGGCATCTGTGATGCCGAATAGGCCGAAAGGCTTATTTTTTTGACCGGACCACCGATAAAAATACAAAGAAAAACATAAAAAGGTATTGCAATTTGCCTCTTCATCGCTTATAATAATGGTAAATAAAACAAGGAGGACAAAACAATGACAAAGATGGAAATGGTAAATAGAATGATAGTTCTTGGATGTATCAAAGAGGCAGACCGCAATCATTGGATGCGCAAATGCAAAGCCGATGTAATGAAGATTTACATACTCATAGTACCACGCAGACTCGAACACTTAGGGAGGATATAGAAATGGCAAAGAAGAAAAATATAAAAGTTGGAACTATTAGCGGACTTGATGTTTTAAAACAGACAAGACCACCGCAGGACATTCCATTTAGAACAGGAAGTTATACAGACAAAAGAAAGAAAAGAGAAAAAATAAATAAAAATAGACTTGACAAATGGTTATAAATAGATTATAATATAACCATAGAAAGGAGAGACAAAAATGACTTCAATTAAAAAAAGACTTAATGGTTTAACAATAGGAGAGTTAAAAGAACTTATCAAAGGCGTAGATGATAACACTGAAATCTCGGTATGGAGTGAGATACCACTTCAGAAGTGTGAGATTGAGATAATAACATATGACTTCGGTGAGATAGACGTAGACATTAACATAGAGTAAGTCGAGAGACTTATTCTTTTTTTACTTATAAGTCGAACGTATGTTCGCGCCGAGTCGACCGGGCGCGCGACGACGAACATATGTTCATTCTTAATGTTCGTTTAGGTAGTTGATTATTTTATTTATTAAGCGTATAATATAGATAGATAAAAGAAAGGAGAAAAAATAATGCTTTGGATTATATTTACAATTTGGGTTATATTTGCTTTTACTTGTGCAGTTCTTGCCGAGGTTTACGAACATGAGTTCTTTGGTTTTCTGTTCTTGCTGTCGCTTCCTCTTATGTTCTACGTGCCGTTTATGGTTGGATTGTTTTAAAATAAAAACTTGACTTTTGTATCAAAATATGATATAATAATTATAGAAAATAAAGAAAGGAGCAAATTTTATGGCAGTTTCAAGAAAAATTGAAAGAGAACTTTTGAGAGAAAATTATCTAAACGAAATTATCCGAAATTTCCTCGAAAATAATGAAGAAGTTTTAAGAGTAAAATCTAATGAGATAGCAATTCCCGTTGTGGGGTGTGAAGGTAATGAAGATTTTATCGTCATTACTGTAAAAGTTCCTACTGGGGCAAACAAAGGTCTTGAGCCATATGACGGTTACGAAATGGCACAAGATTATGAGATGAAAATTGCCGAAAAAGAACGCAAAGCAAAAGAAGTTGCCGAAAAAAAGGCGAAAAAAATCCAAAAAGATAAGGAAATTCGTGAAAAAAAGAAAGCAATTTCTGAAAAGGGAGAGTAAATCTCTCTTATTTTTTTGGAATAAAAACGAACATATGTTCGTCGATTCGCGCCGGTCCGAAAAATTGCCGAAAAAAGATTGTTAATAAATTAACAACAAAGTTGTCCGGGCATTTGTTAAAAATTATTTATTGGAAAAGTTTTCCCAAAATTCGATTAGTACCATAAAATTGGACCGATAAGAGTTTATAATATAGACATAAGATAAAGAAAAAAAAATAAAAAAGTTTTAAAAAAGTATTGACAAACATTCTTATTCAGTTTATAATATAGGTACAAAAGAAAGTGAGGAACACAAAATGAGAAAAGAAACTTATGAAAACAATCTGTCGTACATCTTCGATGCAGAAAGAAGAAACGCAAAATACTCAATCAATAATGGTCAGTCATGGATGAATCACGGAGACTATTGCGAATGTCTTGCTAAATCAGTTCTCGGTTTCGAGCCTAAAAAAGACGGAAATACAAGGGCAGATAAAGGTCATGACATTCCAGAACTAAACGCAAGTGTAAAATCATGGAATTGTGGCTTGTCTGATAGAAAAGATTTGAGAGGTCTTGGATTCGATGAGTTTTTTACGAGATTCTTCGCAGATGAAATTCCAAACACAACTTATATATGGGTTAACGATTACGCAGATATGGTAGATTTGTATTATATGAGCGAAACCGAAATGAAAGAGTTTACCAAATTTGCCGCTAAATACTATGACTATGAACAGAAAATAAGGTTTAAACTTTGTATCAATAAAATCGTTGACTATCTCGAATCAAAAGTCGCCTAAAGGCGATTTTTGACCGGGCGCGAGATTGTTAAAAAAATAACTTTTAAAAAAAGTATTGACATTTAAGAGAAAATCATTATAATTATAATTGTCAAGGGGATAGAAAGGACGCTTTCGAAAAAATTGGCGGTAAATCTTGGGTAATGCTTCCCAAGTAGTAAGGTACCAATTCTGCCCCTTGATAAAAACATAAAAAACTACTTGACAGAATAATAAAATACTGTTATAATATAAATACAGTAAGGGAACGCAATAAGCCCTCACGCAAGGCAGTAAGACGGGATAATGGAGCCTTACACAATGACAAAGGAAAACTGAAAAGAGAAAAACAATGCTGATGTGTGAACTCGATGTAATGGAATACGCCGTCACTATAGAAGAGGCGTGCCTCGATGAGGCACTCGAAGAACTCGGAGATGAGTTCTTCGACTACGAACCCGATTACAATGAATGCGGGTTCAACCCATATATGGGTTGCTACGACTTCGACTGTTAAGTCGAAGTCGCGCCCAGGCAGAAAAACAAAGAAAAACATAAAAACACTTGATAAATAAACCGATCTGTGCTAATATATAATTACAGAAAGGAGAAAACCGAATATGAAATGCCAAACCGAAGCGCCGATGGCAAGGCGCGATGACATAAATGACGCCAAATAGTAGGTAGTACTCACCCTACCGCGCCAAGCCTTCCACCATGGGCGCGAAGCAATATGGCGGTACTCTCTGAAAGTGGATAGGAGAGGGGTCAGACGGACGCGTCTGACCCGTTTTATTTGTGCCGATCCCAATCGAACATATGTTCGGTTGGCCGGGCGGTTGGCCGGGCGCACTTTGTGAAAAAATTAACGCGATTGTTTCTCGACAAAAACATAAAAAGGGGTTGACTTCCCATTATAGGTGTGTTATCATTATGGTGTCAAGGGGAGAGAGTTGGAAATCGGACACAACACCAATGGACACGGATACAACACTCTTGGACGCAAAGAATAGTTGGGAAGGTATGCGGAATCTCCCCTTGACAAAAAAACATAAAAAAACATAAAAAAGGTATTGACAGATAAGAAAAAATCTGATACAATATAATCACAGTAAAGAATAACCCAAGTCAGTAGAAAGGAATTAAAACAATGACACAGAGAGAATTTTTCACAGCAGTAGTTAATGCAAACGTATCTGATGAACTCACAACTTTCGCCAATGAAGCAATTTCGAAACTCGATGCACGCAACGCAAAGAGAGCAGAAAAACCATCGAAGAAGTCAATCGAGAATGAGCCAATCAAGGCATCAATCGCAACATATCTTGCAGATGGTGCTCACCTTGCAAGCGAGATTGCCACAGCAGTAGGCTTCTCAACATCAAAGGTTTCAGCACTCTGTAGACAGATGGTTACTGATGGTGTTCTCAAGTCAGAGGACGTTAAGGTTAAGGGCAAAGGCACACAGAAGTCTTACTCCCTTGTATAGTCAAAATTGAACGCACGAAAGTGCGTTCTTTTTTTACGAATAAAACGAACGTATGTTCGCGGCCGCCCGGGCAGATTGTTAATAAATTAACAACAAACTTTTGAACCGGGCCGCATTGTGAATTTTTTCACAACTAAAAAACATAGAAAAACATAAAAATGTATTGACTTCCTTAAACTTATCGCTTATAATATAAGAGGGTGAAAGATATGAAAGAATTAGAAAAACTTTTAAAAGAAAATAGCGGTCTACTTTCAAGAATGAAAGAGAGAGACGGCAACGAAAAATTAAATAAAATTTGTGAAGAAATTTTTAAAAAAGACTTGACAAACTCTCATAAATAGTCTATAATATAGATACAAAGAAAGAAAGAGAGGATAGAAAAATGACAAAAATTATCAATCTCGATTGTGACGGAACATTCATCAATCTTTATGGAGTAAATGGTTGGCTCAATGACCTTATCAATGAAGATGTTAGACCATACAGAGAAGCAAAATCCCTTGTAAATCTTGTATGGTTTGCAAGAACAATTCACGAATTACAGAATAAAGGTTGGAAAGTCAACATTATATCGTGGACTGCAAAAAATGGTACAGAAGAATACAATGCAAGAGTTAGGCAGACTAAACTTGAATGGTTTGAAACTCATATCCCAAGCGTAAAGTTCGATAACATTTTTATCGTAGACTACGGAACACCAAAAACATCACTTGCAAAAGGTATTCTGTTCGATGATGAAGAACACAATAGAAACGAATGGAACGGAATTGCACTTGATGAAAAAGATTTAATAAAGAAAATGAGAGCCTTTCTGTAAAGGTTCTCATTTTTATGTATATTTATACGCGCGGCCGGTCATCGAACATATGTTCTGAATGGACCGGGCACGATCGTTAAAAAAATAACTTTTAAAAAAGGTATTGACTTTTGCAGAAAAATCATTATAATTATAAGTGTCAAGGGGAGAGATGCCACGGGAAGTGCCGAGGCAACCCTCCGAAAAAATTTAGGGTTCAGTATTAGGGAACAACTTTAAGAAACACTCCCCTTGACAAAAAACATAAAAAAACATAAAAAAGATATTGACACAATCTAAAAAGTGTGCTACAATATAATTGTCAAGAGGAACGGAGAGCGAGCACTTACCACCTTGCCCAAACTACTGACAAGTAGGGTCTGAAATAAAAAATAAAAAAAGTTCAGAAAACCCCTTGACAAACTCCCAAATCAATGCTATAATAAAGACACAATAAAGAGAGTGAGAGGCGAAACTCCTAAAACGCAGAAAGGAAATAAAATGACACAGAGAGATTTCTACACAGCAATCGTTAATGCTTATGATGTTGAGCCAACAGAAACACAGTGGGAAGAACTCAAGACTTTTGCAACAGAGGCAATCGCAAAACTCGATGCGAGAAATGCAAAGAGAGCAGAAAAGCCTTCCAAGACACAGATTGCCAATGAGCCAATCGTTAAGGCAATCGCAAGCGTTCTCACTGATGAGCCAATGCTCGCAAGCAAGATTGCAGAACTCTGCGAGATTTCTACACAGAAAGCATCGGCACTCGTTAAGAAAGTCGAGGGCGTTCAGTCAGTCGATGTAAAGGTTAAGGGAAAGGGAACGCAGAAAGGTTACTTCCTTTAATCAAAAGGGTTTGCGGTCAACCCTTAAAACCGCAACCCATTATGGTAGTGTAGCATAACGGCAATGCTTCGCATCTTGGTAATCAGTAGTGGCGCGAAACTGATTGATGTGGGTTCGAATCCCACCACTACCCCACTTAAATGATTTACATTTCTTTACCTCCTTTCAGAAAGAACGCACGCAAGTGCGTTTTTTCGTTCGCAGAAAACGAACATATGTTCGCGCGGGCCGGTCCGATCGACCGGGCGCATTGTACGGATTTTAATACATAAAAAAGTGTTGACAAAGTTTTAAATTATTGTTATAATTAGGTATCAAAAGAAAGGAGATAGAAAAATGTATGTATTAATTGCTTATGACGAAGATTGGTACACTTTTGAAAGTTTTATGGGTGTTTTCTCATCAAGAGAAAAGGCGCAAGAAATTGCCGATAATGATT
>Ga0265301_10002238_pt1 | contig 22921 bp, 6 predicted proteins | sample AusTroGonzalo_MG_2_FD_193488 | JGI IMG/M metagenome (GOLD analysis project Ga0265301, IMG submission 193488) | Bovine rumen microbial communities from tropical cattle in Woodstock, Queensland, Australia - Gonzalo_04 | ecosystem: Host-associated > Mammals > Digestive system > Stomach > Rumen ... | reverse complement strand
CTATTCATGAACCAGTTGTGCGACTTGATGGACGGCAAGGAGATTGAAGCCGAAGCCTATAGTTACGCCGATTTCGTCGCCGCCGAGAAAGTCGCCGAAAGCAGCGCGGAACACGCTGCCGCCAAAGACTTCTTCCAAGAACGTCTGGGCAACGTGGAGGGCGTGACGGAAATCCCGTCAGACTTGACCAATCCTAAGGAACAGGGTATCATTGAAACGGTCATCGGCAAGTTGGATTTTGATGCGGTGGAAAGTTTCTGCCGTCAGCACAACCTCTCGCCGGCACACCTCACCTTGGCCGCAACATTCTACGCACTTTCACGTTTCACCAATAACGAGCAATTGTGCATCACTACCCTCAGCAACGGACGTTCCGACCTCCGCATCAGCAACACGGTGGGTATGTTTGTCAATACTTTGGCATTGAGTGCCGAGATTGGCGAACAAAGCGTGATGGAGTTCCTAAACGAGACCAGCAAGAACTTCGATGAAACCTTGCGGCACGAATATTATCCCTTCGCGCAGATTGCCAACGACTACGACCTTTCGGCTGAAATCATGTTCGCCTACCAAGTGGGTGTGGTCAGCAAATATGTTTGCAAAGGCCAAACGCTTGAGGTTGAGAACCTTGAATTGGATGTGCCGAAGTTCCGCATCGCTTTCTACATCATCAATGACGAAACCGGAAAGCCCTGTGTCTGCATACAATACGATAACGGCCGCTACAGCCGTGACCTGATGCAGCATTTGGCCCAATCGGTCGGCAATGCGGTGGAGGCTTTCATCCGCCAGCCGGAGATGAAATTGCAGCAAGTGTCGCTGTTGGATGCCGAACAAACCGCCATTCTCGACAGTTTCAACCAGACCGAAGTGCCTTACGACGATACGCAGACCATAGTTTCATTGTTCCGCCGTCAAGTGCAATTGACCCCCGACAACATGGCGGTGGTCTATCACGACAACAAATACACCTACCGCGAGGTGGATGACATTACGGAGCGCATGGCAGCCTATATCGTTGAAAAAGGTCTTGGAAAAGAGGATGTTGTGTCGATTCTCATTCCGCGTTGCGAATGGATGCCCATTGCCGCACTCGGCATGCTGAAGGCCGGTTGTGCCTATCAGCCCTTAGACCCAAGTTATCCCGCTGAACGTCTGAATTTCATGATTAAAGACGCCTCCGCCAAACTGCTCATCGCCGATGAGTCGTTACGCGACATCGTGAATGAATACGAGGGCGAAGTGCTTCTGACGAAAGACATCAAGCAGTTGCCGGCGGTTAGCCAGCCTATCAATGTCACCGTCAATCCTTCCGACTTGTTCATTTTGCTATACACCTCTGGCTCAACGGGTTTGCCCAAGGGCTGTCAGTTGGAGCATCGCAACTTGGCCGCTTTCTGCCATTGGTACCAACGTCGTTTCGAACTGAAGGCCGAGCATCATGTGTCGTGTTATGCCAGTTACGGCTTCGATTGCTGTATGATGGATATGTATCCCGCGCTGACTTGCGGCGCTTGCGTATATATTATTGGTGACGACATCCGTCTGACCCTGCCCGAGGTGAACGATTACTTCAATGAAAACCACATCACCCACTCGTTCATGACCACGCAGGTGGCCTATCAGTTTGCCACCAATATGGACAACCACTCGCTGCTGCACTTGATTGCGGCGGGTGAAAAGTTGGCTTCGATGGTGCCTCCGAAGAACTTCAAGATGCACAACGGCTACGGCCCGACGGAAGGCACCATCCTCATCACAGAGTATGAGGTGGACAAGGAACTGAAAGACATCCCCGTGGGTAAGCCGTTAGACAATTCGCGCCTCTATGTCGTTGACAAGCAGTTCAATCGCTTGCCTCCCGGGGCAATGGGTGAGTTGTGGATTAGCGGTCCACATGTCACGAGAAGTTACCTCAATCGTCCCGAAAAGACCGCTGAGGTCTATATCGACAACCCCTTCAGCGACGACCCGAAATTCGCCCGCATTTATCGCACTGGCGATATTGTACGCTACCTTCCCGACGGCAACATTCAGTTTGCAGGCCGTAAGGACGGACAGGTGAAGATTCGCGGTTTCCGCATCGAGTTGAAGGAGGTCGAGGCTGTGATTCGCCAATTCCCAGGCATCAAGGATGTCACCGTGCAAGCCTTTGAGTATGAGAACGGTGGCAAGTACATTGCTGCCTATATCGTCAGCGACCAGAAGGTGGATATCAAGGAACTGAACGTCTTCATCGGCCAACAGAAACCGCCTTACATGATTCCGGCGGCCACGATGCAAATCGAAAGCATCCCGCTGAACCAGAACCAGAAGGTGAACCGCAAGGCCTTGCCCACTCCCGTCATTCAGGCCGCCGACCACGAATATGTGGAGCCTGCAAACAATGTGGAGAAACTGTTCTGCAAGATTTTCAGCGACATTCTGTCCGTGGACAAGATTGGCGCGACTGACAATTTCTTCGAATTGGGTGGTACCTCGCTCATGGTGACCCGCGTCATCATCGAGGCCGACAAGGCTGGCCATCATATCGCCTACGGCGACGTGTTCGCCAACCCGACACCGCGTCAATTGGCCAACTTCCTCAAAGGTGGTGTTGCCGAGGAAGACGAAGAGGCACGTAATTACAACTACGGTCCCATCGAAAAAGTCCTGCAAGCCAACACGCTTGATGCATTCCGCAATGGCGAGAAGCAACCTATTGGCAACGCGCTTGTTACGGGAGCCACAGGCTTCTTGGGCATCCATATCCTCAAGGAACTCATCGAGCGCAAGGATGTGCCTGTCATCTGGTGTATGGTGAGGGCGGAGAACGTGGAAAAGGCCGAACGCCGCCTGAAAGGGATGCTGTATTACTACTTCAGCAACAACTATAACGAGTTGTTTGGCAGTCGTTTGCGCGTCATCAACGGCGATGTGACTCAAGAAATCAAGGTGGACGGCAAGGTTGATACCGTCTTTAACTGCGCTGCCGTGGTGAAACACTTCTCCAAGGGCACCGAGATTGAGGATGTCAACGTTGGCGGCGCGGCGCACTGCGTCCAGTTCTGCCTGCTGAACAACGCCCGACTGATTCATGTTTCCACCTATAGCACCGCTGGAATGTCCATCAATGGGATGCCGCCGGAGAATACGGTTTACACCGAGCAGAAACTCTATTTCGGTCAGAGCCTCAACAACCAATATGTCCACTCCAAGTTCCTCTCCGAGCGCGTCGTGCTCGATGCCGTGGCCTTACACAAGTTGAACGCCAAGGTGATGCGTGTGGGCAACCTCGCGCCGCGTTCCACCGATGGTGAGTTCCAAATCAACTTCAATACGAACAGCGCGATGGGCCGCATCCGTGTCTATCAAATGTTGGGCTGCTATCCTTACGAGCTGACTAATGCCCCGATGGAATTTTCCCCCATCAACGAGGTCGCGAAGGCCATCGTGCTATTATCCGAATCGCCGCAAGAGTGTTGTCTGTTCCATCCCTACAACGACCACTATGTGCATTTCGGTGATGTGTTGGCTGAGTTGGCGAAAATCGGCGAGGCCCCGCGTCAGGTGGAGGCCGCGGCCTTCGGCGAGGCTTTGGAAGCCGCCAAGCAAGACCCCGAAAAGGCCAAGCGTCTCTCCAGCCTGATTGCCTACCAAGACATGGCGCATGGACAAAAAGCCGTGATGATTCCCGCCGACAACCAATATACATCACAAGTGCTGTACCGCCTTGGGTTCCACTGGTCGAGCACCTCATGGGACTATGTGGACCAGATGCTGGCCGCCATTGCGGGGTTTGGGTATTTTGAACTGTAAAAGAGGTAGGCTCGGCTTTTGTTCGGGATACTGTGGAAAAGGAAACTCTAACTGATTGACGGTTAGGGTTTTTCTTTTGCCGTCCGAGTCAATCACGTGTCAACGGAACGAATAGAAATTCTATTCTAACGGAGAACTCGACGAAAGTAGAACATGATTCCTTTTCCGCAGATTATGCAATCACTTTTTGTGCGGAAAGCCTTATCTATATTTAGATATTTATATTTTTCTTATCTTTACCGCCTCAAATCGAAGGTTCAACGAAGTTAAACTCACCATTCACCATGCAGATTTTCCAAAGGAGCATCCTCAACAAATATATCGAAAGCCTTGATATTTCAAAGATTCATGACCGCTACCTGCGTTACTCGGATTATTTCCTTGACCCAGCTATCCAAGAGAACATCCACCAAAGTAAGGAAGAACAATTTCAGGAAGGCTTTCTGAGAGAGCTGTTTGTCAAAATCTTGGGTTACACGCTCAATCCTTCGCCAAACTACAACCTCATCACAGAGAAGAAAAACGAGGGCAACAGCAAGAAAGCTGATGGTGCCATGCTTGTGTCCGGCAAAGTGGTGGGTGTGATTGAACTGAAAGACCATAAAACGACTGATCTGGGGCAAATTGAGGCTCAGGCCTTCGGCTATAAAAACAGAAACAAAGAAGCTATCTATGTCGTCATCTCAAACTTCGAGAAGCTGCGCTTCTACATTGACAATGCCGTTGACTTCGAAGAGTTCGATTTATTCCACCTGTCCTTTGAGGATTTCGAACGGCTGTGGATTTGCCTGGCCTATGAAAACATCGAGAAGAACCTTCCCAAGCAAATCAAGGCGGCCAGCCTCACTAACGAAGACCAAATCACCAACGCGCTCTATAAGGACTATTCCAACTTCAAGCGTGATTTGTTCGATGATATTTTGAAGAACAACCCCACCGATGATACCGAACAAAAAATCCTACTTTTCAAGAAAACGCAAAAGCTGCTCGACAGGTTACTCTTTATTTTCTTCGCCGAAGATAGAGGATTGCTGCCGCCCAATTCCATCATGCTTATCATCAACCAATGGGAAAAGTTAAAGGAATTGGACGAATACCAGCCTTTCTACAACCGATTGAAAAAGTATTTCGGTTACATGAACACTGGATTCCAAGGTAAGAACTACGAGGTGTTTGCCTACAATGGCGGCCTGTTCAAGCCAGATGAAGTCCTTGATGGGCTGGCCATTTCCGATGATTTGTTGAGGAACTATTGCAAGAAAATTGCCGATTACGACTTTGCTTCCGATGTAGATGTCAATATTCTCGGTCATATTTTCGAGAACTCGCTGACTGAAATAGAGGAGATTACCAACAAACTCCAGCAGGGTGAAGTGCCCACCATTAGCAAGCGCAAGAAAGATGGCGTTTTCTACACCCCGCAATACATCACGAAATACATTGTGGAAAACACTGTCGGGAAACTATGCAAGGAGAAGAAAGCGGAGTTGGGCATCAACGAAAGCGAGTATTTCACCGATAAGAAACGCCAAACAGCCACCAAGAAGGCTCTTATCGAAAAGTTGGATGCTTATCGTGAATGGCTGCTGCAAATTTCCATTTGTGACCCAGCATGCGGTAGTGGCGCTTTCCTCAATGCGGCTTTGAATTTCCTCATCGCTGAGCACAAACTCATTGACGAAATGAGCGCCAAGGTTGAAGGTGCCGCCATCGTGTTCCCCAACGTTGAGAACTCCATTTTGGAAAACAACCTTTATGGCGTTGACATCAACGAGGAGAGCGTGGAGATTGCTAAACTGTCGCTATGGCTACGTACCGCCAAGCCTCACCGCAAACTGAACTCGCTGAATAACAACATCAAATGCGGTAACTCGCTCATCGATGACCCGACTATTGCAGGAGAAAAAGCTTTCCGTTGGGAAAAGGAATTTCCGCAAGTGTTCCATGAGAAGCAAAAGAGGGCTTGGCACATTACCACGGCCGTGCATGATAGCCGTACTTCCGAAAGGATGGTGGAATACGAAGTAAGACGGCTCCGCGACCACGGCACACGGCCATATCCCGAACCCATGCTGTTGAGTGAGAAAGAGGAGATTATTGTTACGGAAACCGTGTCGAAAATTGTGCGTGAAGACAAGTTGAACCTCTTGGCCTACAACATCTGCTTCGACCACATGCACCTGCTCCTCGTGTGCGAGGAAGAAGAAGTGCCGAAAATTGTAGGAAAGATAAAGTCGATGACCGCGCGAGCGGTAAATATAGCAATGGGACGAACCGTGCCGATGATGGAGACCCCGGTAGGTACGACCGCGATAGCGACAGCGGGTCATGACCCGCTGTCCCTACCGGACGCGAACCTACCGGACGAAGAGCTACCGAAAAAAGGAATCCCGCAATGTTCGTTATGGACTAGAAAATTCGGCAATACCTACATCGACTCCGAAGAACATCTCTACAATGCCATCCAATACATCCAGTCCAACCGTGAGCACCACGACCTCCCGCCCCTTCCCGTCGAATATCCTCCCTGCGTAAGCGTAGAGGAAGCCTTCCGTCCCGAATATACCGGTGGCTTCGATGTCGTTATTGGGAATCCGCCGTATGTGAGGGCAGAACTACTCCCACAAACCGACCTGAACTACTATAGCAACCATTATCAAGTGTTCACTCCTGACGGCGACCTGTTTTCCTATTTCTATGAAAAAGGAATGAACCTGCTCAAAAACAATGGTTTGTTTGGCTTTATTTCAAATACTTTCGACAAGACAACGGCTGGGAAATCTTTGCGAAACTATATCCAAAACAACACTTCCATTCAGAATTATACTGATTTCACGGAGGTGCAGATTTTTGAGGGAGCGACCACCTATCCTGTTATCTTGGTTTTGTCGAAAAAAAGGAACGCTGACAATACATTTCCTTACATCAAGATACCAAAGGAAATGCAGGGCAATGTCGTCATCAGTTTCGCTCCTACGATACAGGTGGAGCAACAAAGCCTTGACTGCGAAAGTTGGTCTTTCCAAAGTGCGGAAACGGCCAAAGTCATCAAGAAAATCACTGCTTTCAAAACCATAAAGGAACAATTTGGAAAATGCTATTACGGTGTAAAGACCGCTTTAAATGATGCTTTCTTTATTGATGAGGCAACCAAAGACCAATTAATAGTCCAAGACCCAAAATCAGCCAATCTCATCAAGCCGATTTATGAAGGCAAGGACTTGCAAAAATGGAGTAATCTGCCTTTGAAGAAATACCTTATTTGCACTCACAATGGTTATGACGGCATTCCAGCCATAGATATTGAGCAATATCCGGCAATCAAGGCTCATCTGCAAAGTTACGAGCCAAAATTGAGCAACCGTTACGACAAAGGCGACACCCCGTTCAACCTGAGAAACTGCGCCTATCAAGGACTATTCTATCAACCCAAAATTATCTGGGGCAACTTGCAGAACGCCAACAAATTCAGTTACGATGAAAGCGGGTCTGTTATTTCTGCTCCTGCTTGTATGTTGCCGACTAACAACAAAACTTTACTCGCCATTCTCAACTCAAAAATCGTTTGGAAATTCCTCACCAGTATTTGCGTAGTTAGAAACGGCGGATACATCGAGGTCAAGCCACAATATTTCGAGCAGATTCCCATCCCGCCATTCAACATATCGGCAAATTCGGGAGCAAGTCACATAGACTCCGGCAGGTCCGACCGCGGTAGCGACAAGGGGGCATGCCCCCTTGACCCTACCGGAGGATGCTTCCCTACTAGGCTGTCCGAATCGGCCGACCAAATGCTTTCCCTCAACGCCGACCTCCAACACAAGCGTCAGCGTTTCCTTCGTCGCTTGCAAGACAACCTTGGCGTTCAGAAAGTCACAGCCGCATTGGAACATTTCGATGAGATAGATTTTAAAGCCTTTGTTGCCGAACTAAAGCAGCAGAAGATTTCCCTTTCGCTCTCCCAACAAGACGAATGGGAGGACTACTTCAACCAATACAAAGCCGAATGTAATGCCTTATCCGCTCAAATCGCCGCCACCGATAAAGAGATAAACCGCATGGTGTATGAGCTTTACGAATTAACGGAGGATGAAATTAAGGTGGTGGAAGGGGAATGATCATACTACTCAAAGTATTATTCCCCAGATGGCTGGATTTGTAATTCAATGCTACAACAAACAAGAGGTATATTCCGCATTACAAATGCTGATATTCAATGCGTTCGGATGGCATATCTGAACGAACGGGCATATCTGAACAACGAGGCATTGAAAAAACTGAAATTTCTTCCACCCTACCCTTGCTTTTTCCCATTTTTTACTATTTTTGTACCTTTATTTTTCAACGAGATAATCATAATAAAAAACGCTCAATATGAAAGCAACAAATGATGCAATTGCTCCCTTAACAAGATCACAATATGGCATTTATGCGGAATGTGTAAGCCATGAAAATGAGGTTTTTTATAACCTGCCGTTTCTCTTTGTCTTTGACGGCAGCCTCGATGCCGACCGCTTGTGCCGCGCCATCGAGACGACGATAAAGGCGCACCCTACTTTCTTCACTCGGATTGGGGTGACCGACGAAGGCGAACCCTACCAGTCCGTCGATATGGAAAAGGAGAATTTCAGCCTTTCCGTTGAACAAGTCTTGGACCTTGAGGCCGAGAAACAGAAATTCATCGAGCCGTTCAAACTTTATGGCGGCAGGCTGTTTCACACCAAAGTGATGCGCGACGCGGACCATATCTATTGGCTTTTCGATATGCACCATATCATCAGCGACGGCACCTCGTACAATATTGTCATTCGCGATGTGGAGACGGCTTACAACGGCGGCACGCTTGCTCCCGAGGAAATGTCGATGCGGGAACTGGCCCTCGCCGAAGCCGAGATGCGTAAAACGCCCGCCTTCGAGGAAGGAAAACAATGGTATGCCCAAAACTTCGACTGCGGCGACACCTTCACCCAACTCCTCCCCGACCGCGAAATTCCTGGACAATCGGATGCCCATCTGGTCCGCATCCTCAATATCGACATGGATCGGGTGGATGCCTTCTGCAAAGCCAACGACATCAAGAAAAGTGCCTTTTTCACAGGGGGCTATGCCTACCTGTTGGCCAAATACAACAACGAGCAGGAATCGCTGTTCAACACGGTTTACAACGGCCGCACCGAGCCCAAGTTCCAACATTCCGTTGGCATGACGGTGAAAACGCTGCCCGTTTACTCCAAGTTCACCGACGAAACCACCGTGCTCGATTTCCTGAAAGCCAACCAAGAACAGATGGACGGCTGCCGCAAGCACGACATCTATGCCTATACCGACCTGATGGCCGACCTCAACCTGCAAAGCAACAGCTTGTTTGCATGGCAGGGAGAGATTCTTGGCGACACCCAATTCATGGGCAAACCCATGCAGACCATACAGCTCCGCAACTTCACCTTGGGTGTGCCGTTCTCTCTGACGGCCAATACCGTAGGCAATCAATATCATGTCAGAGCTGAATACAATGCCAACGCATACTCCGAGACGCTGGTCAGCCAGTTCATGGAGAGTTATGAGGCCGTGTTGGAAGGATTCCTTACCGAAACGAATCTGCGCGACATTAATATCACGACGGCTTCGCAAGTGGAACTGCTCGACAGTTTCAACCAGACCGACAATCCCTACGACGACACACAGACTGTTGTATCGTTGTTCCGCCAGCAGGCCAAAGCTACGCCCGACAAGACGGCTGTGGTCTTCAAGGACAAGCAATTCACCTACGCCGAACTGGATGAGATGAGCGATCGCATTGCGAGCCATGTCGCATCGAAAGGATTGGGACTTGAGGACGTTGTAGCCATTCTGATAGCTCGTTCAGAATGGATGGTCATTGCTTCGTTAGGTGTGCTGAAGGCTGGCTGTGCTTATCAGCCATTGGACCCGAGTTATCCTGCCGAGCGTCTGAACTTCATGATGAAGGATACGGCCTCTAAGCTGCTGATAGCCGACGAGGAACTCTGTTCCATCGTGGATGAATATAAGGGTGAAGTGTTGTTCACCAAAGACATCGAGAAACTGAAGGATTCCATGGATCATGATGAACCCAAGCCTGAGAGCCTCTTTACACTCATCTACACCAGTGGCTCTACAGGAGTACCCAAGGGGTGTCAGCTCGAGCATCGGAATGTGGTGGCTTTCAGTCACATGCACCAACATGCGCTACATATCGAAGCGGATAGTCGGGTTGGTGCGTATGCCAGTTTCGGTTTCGATGCCTGTTTGCTTGAACTATGGCCACCGCTTATGATGGGTGCCACCGTCTATATCATTCCAGAGGAGATTCGCCTCGACCTCATCGCCCTTAACGACTATTTTGAACAGAACGGCATCACCCATACGTTTATGACGACGCAGGTGGCACGTTCTTTTGTCAACGATATTCCCAATCACTCCCTGAAAGGCTTTATCACAGGCGGTGAGAAACTAGCCGATGTCACCCCACCACCTTATTTGCTCCTGAACGGCTATGGTCCTTCAGAGAGTATCTGCTATGTGACGGCATTTGCCGTGAAGGAGAATCTGAAGAACATCCCCATTGGAAAGGCCGTGGAGAATATGCATCTCTATATCATGGATGCTTACGGGCATAGGCTGCCTGTAGGCGCAGCCGGTGAGCTATGGGTCAATGGCCCTCAAGTGGGACGAGGCTATCTGAATCGTCCGGAAAAGACAGCCGAGGCTTTCATTGAGACTCCTTGGGGTCGCTGCTACCGCACCGGCGACATCGTGCGCTACCTGCCTGACGGAAACATCCAGTTTGTGGGTCGTCGCGACGGACAGGTGAAGATTCGCGGTTTCCGCATCGAACTCACCGAAGTCGAGGCGGTCATCCGCCAGTTCCCAGGCATCAAGGATGTCACCGTGCAGGCGTTTGATTACGAGAATGGTGGTAAGTTTATCGCCGCCTATATCGTTTCCGATGAGACCATTGATGTCAAGGCGTTGAACGACTTCATCATGGAAGAGAAACCGCCTTATATGGTACCCGCCGTGACGATGCAGATCGACAAGATTCCGCTCAACCAAAACCAGAAGGTGAACAAGAAAGCCCTTCCGAAGCCCGAAAAGAAAGTGGAAGAGGTCGTGGAGAGCAATGTGCCGATGAATGTGCTGGAAAAGGAAATCCACAGCATCATCGCACAAATCATCAACACCGAGGATTTTGGCGTAACGACGATATTGGGCTATGTCGGCCTTACCTCCATCATGGCCATCAAGGTGGCCATCCAAATCAACAAGCGCTTTGGTGTGACCTTGAATTCCAAGGCTTTGGCCAAATCTGGCAGCGTGCAAAGCATCGAGAACGAGATTCTGACAGTGCTGATGAGTGGTGGAGCTGCCACACATGAAGAAGCGGAGACGGCACATGCCGACATGAGCAACATTCCGCTTTCGTATGCACAGATGGGTGTTTATGTGGATTCTATCAAGAATCCCGAATCCACTATATACAACACTCCCGTCATTGCCCGTTTCCCCAAAGATGTGGACATCAAGCTGCTGACCAAGGCTGTGGAGACCCTCGTCAAGACGCACCCCATGCTGCAAGCACATTTTGGGAGTTCAGGGTCCGACATCATCCAAATTGTGGACCTTGAGCAACCTGTAGAGATTGCCCAAAGCCAGTGTAAAGAGGAAGACATACCCCATTACAAGTGGGAGTTCGTCAAGCCTTTCAACTTGAGGCAGGGACCGCTCTACCGCGTGGAGATTGTCACCACCGAGCAATGGGTGTATCTGATGATGGATATCCATCACCTCGTCGTGGACGGTGGCTCTTTCGACCTGATTCTGTCGCAGTTGTTTGACCTGCTCAACGGCAAGGAAATTGAACCCGAGACCTACACCTACGCCGACTTCGTGGCCGCCCAAAAGGCCGCTGAAAGTAGCGAGGAATTTGCCGCTGCCCAAAACTTCTTCCAAGATCGTCTGGGCAAGGTGGAAGGCGTAACAGAGGTTCCGGCTGACCTTACCAATCCCAAGGAGCAAGGCACCTTAAGTACCTTGTTTACGCCATTGGATTTCACGGCCATCGAGAACTTCTGCCGTCAGCACAACATCTCTCCGGCACACCACATCCTTGCTGCCACATTCTACGCACTGTCACGCTTCACCAACAGCGAGGAACTGTGCATCACCACCATCAGTAACGGACGTTCTGACTTGCGCATCAGCAACACCGTCGGTATGTTCGTCAATACGCTGGCACTGACTGCCACCATTGGTGAGCAGAGTGTCATGGAGTTCATCAATGAAACCAGCAAGAACTTCGAAGAGACCTTGCAGCACGAGACTTATCCGTTTACACGCATCGCGTCCGACTACGACCTCACTGCGGAAATCATGTTCGCCTACCAGATGGGCATCATCGACGACTATCAGTACAAGGGACAGACCGTGCCCATCGAGAGTTTCGAGTCGGAAACGCCGAAGTTCCGCATCGCTTTCTTCATCCAAGACGACCCGTCGGGCAAGCCCAGCATTTGCTTGCAATACGACAACGGACGTTACAGCCAAGAACTGATGCAATGCCTGGCACAATCCATCAGCAATGCTGCCAATGCTTTCATCAGCAATCCCGCAACACCGCTGAAGAACGTGTCGTTGCTCGACACCAAGCAGGTCGCATTGCTCGACAGCTTCAACCAGAACGATGTCGATTACGACAACACGCAAACCGTTGTGTCGCTCTTCCGCCGTCAGGTTGAGCTGCATCCCGACAACATTGCTATGGTCTATCACGATATTCGTCTGACCTATAAACAGGTCGATGAACAGTCGGAGCGTATTGCACAATACGTCCAATCTCTGGGTCTCGGCAACGAGGATGTGGTGTCTATCCTGATTCCACGCAGCAAGTGGATGGTTGTGGCCTCCATAGGTGTGCTGAAAGCCGGATGCGCCTATCAGCCTCTGGATCCAAGCTATCCCGCCGAGCGTCTGAATTTCATGATGCAGGATGCCAACGCCAAGCTGCTCATCGCCGACGAGGAACTTCGTCCCATCGTAAATGAATACCAAGGTGAGGTTTTGTTGACCAAGGACATAGAAGCCTTGCCTGCTGCCACGGCACCTGTCAAGGCAGACATTACGCCGTCGTCGTTGTTTATCATGCTCTACACCTCGGGTTCTACTGGTACGCCAAAGGGCTGTCAGTTGGAGCACGGCAACTTGGTATGTTTCTGCCACTGGTACCATCGTTACTACGGTCTGAAGCCTGAGCACAAGGTGGCCGCTTACGCCAGCTATGGCTTCGACGCTTGTATGATGGATATGTACTCCGCCCTGACCTGTGGCGCCACCGTCTATATCATCGGCGAGGACATTCGTCTCAACCTGCCTGACCTGAATGAGTACTTCAACCGTGAAGGTATCACCCATTCGTTCATGACCACACAGGTGGGCTGTCAATTTGCGATGAACTTCGACAACCATTCGCTGCTCCATCTCTCCGTTGGCGGCGAAAAGGTGTTGCCGCTCACACCTCCGACGGCCTATCAGCTTCATAATGGCTACGGTCCTACAGAGTGTACCATCTTTACAACCACATACCCCATGAAGGAGTTCGAGCAGAACGCCCCCATCGGCAAGCCGCTCGACAATTTACGGTTGTACATCGTCGATAAGCAGCTGAACCGTCTGCCGGTAGGTGCTGTGGGTGAGCTTTGGGTGAGTGGACCGCAGGTAAGCCGTGGCTATCTGAACCGTCCCGAAAAGACCGCAGAGACCTATCTGACGAATCCGTTTACGACCGACGCAAAATATAGCCGAGTCTATCGTACGGGAGACATCGTGCGCTATCTGTCCGATGGCAACATCCAGTTTGTGGGTCGTCGCGATGGACAGGTGAAGATTCGTGGCTTCCGCATCGAATTGAAGGAGGTAGAGGCTGTCATCCGCGAGTATCCTGGCATCAAGGATGCTACCGTCCAGGCTTTCGACTACGAGAACGGCGGCAAGTTCATTGCAGCTTATATTGTCAGCGACGAGCAGGTGGACATCAAGGAGCTGAACGCCTTCATCGGCAAGCAGAAACCGCCCTACATGATTCCTGCCGCCACCATGCAGATTGAAGCCATCCCGCTCAACCAGAACCAGAAGGTGAACCGCAAGGCACTGCCCGCACCCGTCATTCAGGCGGCAGACCACGAATATGTGGAGCCTGCCAACGAAGTGGAAAGACAATTCTGCAAGATTTTTGGCGACATCCTGTCGTTGGACAAGGTAAGCGCCACCGACAATTTCTTCGAGATGGGCGGCACGTCGCTTATGGTGACGAAGGTCATCATCGAGGCCGACAAGGCCGGCTACCATGTAATTTATGGCGACGTGTTCACCCATCCTACGCCGCGTATGCTGGCGCAGTTCGTGACTGGCGAGGCTCCCACTGAAGAGTCCGACGTCAATATAACCAAGTTTGACTACTCCGGCATCGATGCCATCTTGCAACGGAACAACATTGAGACATTCCTCAAGGGCGAGCGCCAGCAGTTGGGTAATGTCCTTCTTACCGGTGCCACGGGCTACCTTGGCATCCATGTGTTGCGCGAACTTATCGACTCCGATGCCACAACCATCACTTGCATGGTTCGCGGCAAGGACCAGCCTTCTGCCGAGCATCGCCTCAAGAACCTGTTGTTCTACTATTTCGAGAAGTCATTCAAGGAACTCTTCGGCACTCGCCTCTTTGTGGTGAATGCCGACGTGACGCAGGAAATCAATGTTGACAGCCATATCGACACCGTTTTCAATTGTGCTGCCAACGTAAAGCACTTCTCCAAGGGAACCGACATCGAGGACGTGAATATAGGCGGTGCACAGCGCTGCGTGCAGTTCTGTCTGAAGACCGGTGCCCGACTGGTGCATATCTCTACGACCTCTGTGGGTGAGGTTTGGATTATCCATAAAGACGGCGAGCAGGTGCCCAAACTCGACGAGCGCAAGCTGTGGTTCGGACAGTTCCTCGACAACCGTTATATCAACTCCAAGTTCCTGGCCGAGCGAGCGGTGCTCGATGCCGTTGCCCACCACGGCCTAAGTGCCAAGGTGATGCGTGTGGGTAATCTTGCACCACGTAGCTACGATGGTGAGTTCCAGGCCAACTTCAACAGCAACAGCTACATGGGACGTCTGAAGGTATTCCACGTGCTGGGCTGCTGCCCCTACGATAGCTATGACGAGCTGACCGAGATGTCACCCATCGACCAGACGGCCAAGGCTGTGGTGACTCTCGCAGCGACGCCTAAGGAGTGTACCGTCTTCCAGCCCTTCAACAACCACACGGAATTGTTGGGCGACGTGCTCCAGCTTATGTCGAAGGTAGGCAGGGAGATACGTTTTGTTGAAAATGCCGAATTCGAGAAGGCCATTGATGAGGCTGGACAAGACCCTGAAAAGGCCAAGCTGCTCTCAGCCGTTCTGGCTTACCAGGATGTTACCCACGGACAGAAGGCTGCCATCATTGAGCGTGACAACCGTTACACCTGCAATGTCCTGCACCACTTCGGCTTCCACTGGTCGAGCACCTCGTGGGATTACGTGGATCAGATGCTGACGGCTATTGCTGGATTTGGGTATTTTGACCTATAAAACGTTGGAATCTATTTGAAAACCAGCGTAAAAATCGTCATTGTGTCATCGCTTTGCTCAAGGCGCAGGTCACCATGATGCTTAATCATGATTTGGCGCGAGAGGCTCAGGCCGATGCCCGTGCCGTTGGGCTTGGTGGTGTAGAACGGGATGAAAATCTCCTCGATTTGCCGCAATGGAATGGGCTTGCCGTTGTTCGTCACGCGGATGACGGTTTGATCCTCCGAGTTCAGGTCGGCGCTGATGCGAATGGAGTTGGCACCCGCTTGTATCGCATTCTTAATCAAGTTGTTGAACACCAGCATTATTTGGCCTTCATCGGCATAAATGAGCAGGTCTTGGGCTTTGGCGTTGTAGGTCAAAACAGCTCCCTGTTCGGCGGCCTTAGCCTTGTTGAGGCGTAGCACGCGTTCCATCATCTCGTCCACCATCACGGCTTTGCGGAGGGGCTGCGACACCTGCGTAAAGCTGCGATACGACTCCACAAAGCGAATCAAGTCCTTCGACGAGGTGGAAATGGTCTCCAAACCCGCCTTCACATCCAGGTTTTCGTCTTTCGAGAGCGCGTCACTCAACGAAGCGATGGGCGCGACGGTGTTCATGATTTCGTGCGTCATCACACGGAACAGTTTGCTCCACGAGGCCTCCTCGTTGACGGCGTTGCGCCGCTCGAAGATGCCTCGGATGCGGTTCATGGCTCGGTTAAATGATGATTTCTCCTGAAAACGGAAATTCAGCTCACCGTCCTCCAAAGCGTCCATCATGAACGACACTTTTTTGGTATCGTTGCGCCGCACCAAATACCGCGTCAGCAAAACGGCCACCACGACCGCCGCCAGCGTCACACATATCCATAGCCAATCGCTCATGACCCATACTTTTTCATGCGGTTATACAAGGTTGTGCGGCTGATTTTCAACACTTTGGCCACAGCCGTGAGGTTTCCGTTGCATTTTTTCAAGGCCTCTCGGAACAGTTTCTCCTCATAGTCCTTGATCGACTCGATTTCAAACGTTTTGTCCGCTTCCATCATCTCCAAGTCGCTGATTCTCAAATCTTCGACACGAATCTGTTCCGTTTCGGAATAGATGACCGCCTTCTCGATGCAGCCCCGCAGCTCGCGGATGTTGCCACTCCAGCGGCATTGCAACAAAAGTTGCTCGGCCTCTTCTGAAAGGCTTTGCGCCTTGCGGTGATAGGTGGCGGCGAACTCCTTCACGAACAGCTCCGCGAGGCTGATGATTTCGTCAGGACGCTCACGCAAAGGCGGCAGATACAAAGGCATCATATTGATGCGATAATACAAGTCCTCGCGGAAGCTGCCCTCCTTGACCATCGCTTTCAGGTCGCGGTTGGTGGCACAAATCAGGCGGATGTCGATGGGCACCGACTTGGTGTCACCGACTTTTGTGATGCTTCGGCTTTGCAGCACACGCAACAGTTTGGCCTGCTGGTTCAGTGGCAGGTTGCCGATTTCGTCGAGGAAAAGCGTGGTGCCGTCGGCCTGCTCAAACTTCCCGACATGGTCAGCATGGGCATCAGTGAAGGCACCCTTGACGTGGCCGAACATCTCGCTTTCAAACAAAGTGTCGGTGATGGCTCCGACATCCACGCTTACCATGGGCTTCCTCGCCCGATTCGAAAGACGATGTATCTCATTGGCCAACACATCTTTACCCGTTCCATTCTCACCTATAATCAGGATGGTGACATCGGTTGGAGCCACTTTTTCCACTTCGTGGCGAAGTCGCGTCATAGCTTCGCTTTCGCCCCATTGCATGGTGGGTGAAACGATTGCCGTTTCAGGCAAAGTGCTTTTTCTGTGCTTTTTGCAGGCCTCTTCTAAAGTGGCCAGCAGTTTGGCGTTGTCCCAAGGTTTCACAACGAAATCGAAGGCTCCGCGTTTCATGCCTTCCACGGCGAGGGAGATGTCGGCGTAGGCCGTGAACAATACCACCTCCACCAAGGGGAAGTCACGCTTCAGTTCCGAGAGCCAAAAGAGGCCCTCGTTGCCTGTGTTGATGTCGGTGTCGAAGTTCATGTCTAAAAGCACCGCATCAGGCTTGAACTTCTGCATCGTGTCCATCAGCACCTTGGGCGAAGCGATAAGTTCCACCTCGGCGAAGCGCATGGGCAGCAGGATCTTCAGCGCCGAGCGGATGCCGTCGTTGTCGTCGACTACTAATATTTTGGATTTTAGTTTGGGCATTTGCTGTAATACTTCTATTATGTTTTATTTCAATCCTGTCAAGTCAAATTGATAGGTAAGGTCATCGTTTTTCTCATGCTGGAGAAACATAATCATATAGATGGGCAGATACACCAAACGTCCTTTGATTTGGGTGTTCTCCTGACAAAAGACAAACGCCCTGGGAATGGCATATTCTTCGTTGTCCATGATGTTGCTCAACGCACGATGCCGTTCGTAGTCCTTCCCCGACTTCACCTCAATGGGTAGCACTTCTCCTTGATATTCCACGACAAAATCCAGTTCACCTTGCTTTTTGCTGTTGAAATAGAAAAGATCATGGTCGATGGCAAAGCCGTGGGCATAAAGCTCTTGAGCAACCAAATTTTCAAAGGCCGCACCATAGTTGACATTCAAATTGTTCAACAGACGGACTTGGATGTCGCCTTCATACATGGCGGCCAGCAGTCCCACATCATTCAAAAACAGCTTGAAGAGGTTGCGCTGTTTGTTGAGCAGCAAAGGCATTGTCGGTGCCTCAACGTTGTATGTCGGGAGGACGACACCCGCATCCTTCAACCAAAGGAAGCCGCTCTCATAGCGGGCAAAACGGGCTTTCTCACCCAATTCCTTCAGGATGAAGCGCTTGTTCTTAGCATTCAACTCAGACGGAATCAAGTTATAGATTTCCTCAATCTGAAGCTTGTGCTCTTTTTCATACTTTGTAATATCGCGCTTGTAGGTACGAATGATGTCGCGCTGTCCGTTAAGAACATTGCGCAGATTGTTGGTGTCCAAATATTTCTGCACCGCAGCAGGCATACCACCGACAATCATATAAAGGCGCACCAGTTCCACCATCCGCTTATGGATAAACTCATCGACGGGCTTTTGTCCTTCATAACAGTCTTTGAGATACTCCAACACCTCATCGGCAATGCCTACAGCTTTGGCAAACTCTTCCAAATCAATCGGGTACATTTCCAATTCACCCATATAGCCCACTGGAACGCTGCGCAGGTCTTTCAGTTCAACTCCCAAAAGAGAGCCGCTCATGACATAACGGTAACTTCCTTCATCGACAAGAAACTTGATGGCCGTCACCATCTCGTCACAATCCTGAACCTCATCGAAAAAAATGAGGGTTTTGCCGGGGACCAACTTCTTACTAGTGAAAGCCGAGATGCGCATCAGTATTTCTTCTGCGCTTTTAGGATGGCTGAACAATTCCACTGCATCAGGTTGCTCAATGAAATTGATTTCAACCACTTGTTCAAAGATCTCTTTCCCGATTTTACGAACGGCAAAAGTCTTGCCCACTTGTCTTGCTCCAGTGACCAACAATGCCCGTTTTTCGTTAGCAAAAAACTCTCTTAGAAAATGGTATGCTTTCCTGTTTATCATAAAAACTTGTATTTCAGTGTGCAAAGATAACATTTTTTACATTATCCAAGACAAAAAGCATATCTTTTTGACACTTTTCCAAGGAAATTTTGGCGATTTTTGACACTTTTCCAAGATTATTCTTTCTTCAAAGCCATCACCGGATTCACCCGCGCCACGGAGACGATCTGCCACAGCACCGAGCCGATGGCGATGGCAAACGACAGCGCCACCGTGACCACAAAAATCCACGGATGCAGGTCGATGCGATAGACGAAGTCCTCCAAATAGCGTCCGCACACATACACTGCAATGGGGATGGCGATGACATTGGCAATCAGTATCATGATGATGTATTCTTTCAAGTTACGACGGATCTCGCTCTGCATGGTGCCGCCAAACACCTTGCGGACAGCGATGGTCTTCTCGCGCTCGGAGGCGAAATGGGTACTCATGGCCACGAGACCCAGCAGCGACAGCAAGACTGCGATAGCCATGAACATATCCACCAGACGCATCTTGTTTTTGATGCCCTGCAAATCGTGCCGCATCATATCGTCGATAAAGTCAATCGACCAAGCCTCACAATAGACATCCTTTTGGCGCATGTTCTTGTCGTACACCTCCTTGATAGCCTTCCGGGCTTCATCGTGGTCGCCCACAATCTCCAACAGTGGATGGAAAGCCACCCACTTGAACATCGGCTCCTTCCCTACTATCTGCACCGCAGCGAAGGTCTCGTCCACCACATGCGCCGCATCTCTGATGACAAAATCGCCAATCACGCCGCACAGGTCGGAGCGCAAATTGCGCTTGTACCATACGCCCAACGAATCCGGGTCAAACGATTCCAGCGGCATTCCCGTCTGAGCCTCCAACAAGCCCTGAGTCGCAAGCCATTGACCCTCCGTAAGCTGACCGAATATTGCCTTGACATCGAAGCCAAACATGTCGAAAGCTGTCGTGTCGCACATCAGGTAGTACACCGGAATCCATTTGTCGTCATCATTAAGGCTTTTCCAATTTGAACCCATATAGGCGCATCCTGGACGACCGTAGGAATGCCCTATCCGCTTCACGCAGGGCAAGGCCCGCAGGTCGTTCTCAAAGGCCTCGTCGCCAGTCAAGTTGGAGTTAATGTAAAAAAGATTTTCGGTACGGCAGCCTACAGGCCGACGCTCCATGTGGCGCATCTGCACCTCCATCGTAATCACCAAGGCAATCAACACAATGGCAATGACGTTCTGCAAGACAATGAACACCTTGGAAAGCACCATCTTGGTGCGGAAACGGAAGGTACCTTTCACCACGTCGATGGGCTTGGCGCGCGACACCACTATGGCAGGTATCAAGCCCGCCAGCAAAGCTACCACGACCACCATCAGCAGATAGGACACCACATAGAACGGCGTGAACAGGATTCGGATGCTGACAGCACTCGCCAACAAGCGGTTGACCAAAGGCACCAACGCCTCGGCCAGCAGAATGCCTAATACCATACACACCGTGGTGAACGCCAGCGATTCCCAAAGGTACTTCCCGATAATCTCGCCCTTGGCTGCCCCATGCAAACGCCTCGTAGCCATTTCTTTTGCCCTCTTGCTCGTCAGGGCGACGTTCAGGTTGATGTAGTTAAATATGGCGGAAACCAGCAACAACAAGCCTACAGCCAACAAATTGTGCATCATGGTCTTGTCGCCTTTCTTCAAGTTGGTCTCCGCCTCAGTGTAGAAGATTTCATCCAAGCGTACCAATTGAACCTTTGAATGGTCGATGGGATAGTCTGCTCCTAAAAGAATGCCGTAGAACTCCTCCACAATTGAGGCCAGTTTCTCCCTCACCGCCTCGCGGTCGGCATCAGGATGGGTCTTGATGAAAAACGTAACATTCTCGAACATATTGGCGGGACGGGCTGGACTGTTGAAGCCGCCAAAGGTTGTCATGCCGTCGGTAAGATCCACATTGACAATCACGTCGGGCATGTTGTAGAACAGCGAAGTGCCTATATCGCTGATGACACCCACGACGGTGAAGTCGTGCTTCAGAACATGGATGGTTTGCCCGACCACCTCACCCGATTCCGAGAGGGTCTGCGTCAGGCGTTCCGACACAAAGGCTGTCCCTGTCTCGTCAATCCTGTCGGGATCCCCTTCGGCAAACTGGACGGGAAACATGTTGAAGAAGTCGCGGTCGCAGCCCATCACCTGCGCCATCATATGGAACCGGTCGTTGACCTTCATCTCCGTGCCATACACCATTCCAATCTCGGTGGCGGCTTCTATCTCGGGGATACTTTCTCCCATGGTCTCTTTCATTCCGTATTCGAACTTCATCAGGTTCTGGGGAGACGTCACACCGTAAATCTCCTTGCGATGCGGGTTCTCGCGCGTGACGGCGATTTGTTGTGCCACATAGCAGAAGATGATGACCACGAAGGCGAGGCTGACGGCCAATCCTAGGGCCTCAATGATGGTGTATAATTTGTTTCTTGACAGGAATTTAAGATAACTACTCATAATTCAGGGATTTAAAGAATTTAGGTTGCAAGGTATAACTACGAATTACACGAATTATACGAATTTTGTTTCTTGGAATTTGGGACGCAAGCGTCCGAATGGGTACGAATCTGGACTGCTTCGTGCCTCGCAGTGACGCGAAGCGGCACAAAATTCGTCCCCATTCGCGACGCAAGCCGCAAAATTATTCGTTCCATTCGTGAAATTCGTAGTTCCCTTTTCATAGTTCATTCATTGCGTAATGATTTCACCGGATTCACCGTAGCCGCCCGCAAACTCCGCAAGGTGACCACCGCCACCGTGACACCCAAAACGGCCACCAATGCCAAGGCAAACACCCAAACATGCAGCGGCACTTGGTAAGCGAAACCCTCCAAATAACGCCGCATGATAACGATGCTCACAGGCACGGCGATGACGAAGCACACCAATACAATCTTCACAAAGCGCGAGTTGAACATGGCCAGGATCTGCTGCACCGTGGCACCGTGCACACGACGGATGCCAATTTCCTTACGGCGGTGCTCCGTCTCAAACATCACGAGACCGAACACGCCCATCAGCGAGATGACGATGGCTAACACCGTAAACAAGTTGACGAGTTGCGAGAGATTCTGCTCTTTTTTATATTGACTTTCAATCGATCGTGAGAAAGGCCATACCTCGTATGACATGCCATCGCCCAAGTCAGGGTCGAGTTCGTTGAGGGTCTTTACCGTGCGATCCATCAAGGCGGGGACATCAACACCAGCCTCGGTGCGGACAAACATTCTCATGCAGGGTCGCCACGGATTCTTGCCATACACATAGAAGCAGAACGGCTGGATGTCATTCCTCAAGGATGCAAAATTGAAGTTCTTGCAGAAGCCAACAATCTCCGCCGGATGGTCGGTGTGACCGGTAATTTGGTCTTCGAAAGTAATACCGTACATATCCCTCGCCGCCTCGTTGAAGATGAAAACACCATTCTCAGACTGCTCGTCGGAAGGACTGAAGTCGCGGCCATCCACGATGTCGATGCCCATAAAGCGAAGGAAGTTCCACGAGACGGGATAGCATTGGAAACCGGCATCCTGCTCACGGACCTTACGTCCCCAGCCCATGCGGCTGTCGCGCACAAATGCACCGTCGCCCCAAGCGATGTCTTTAATGGCGGCATCGGCTTTCAGCTGACTCTCAACGGCTTCACGGTTGTTGGCGAGCTTCCACGACAAGTGCGACTGTAACAGGCATTCCTGATTGAATCCCATCTCGTGATGCATCATGAAACTACGCTGCTCATGGACGAAGATGGCACAGATGATCAACACAATGGAAACGGTGAACTGCAAGCCAATCAAGCCAACGCGAAAGGCTTTGCCCTTTTGCGTGGTGCCAAAGGTGCCTTTCAGGGCAAAGG